>LXOW01193428.1_pt1 | contig 13356 bp, 12 predicted proteins | sample 1368591 | NCBI WGS metagenome assembly LXOW01 (sample SAMN04884650, study PRJNA319009) | bovine gut metagenome | isolation source: Cow rumen | host: Bos taurus | place: Italy: Legnaro (PD) | collected 2014-07-09
TATATTTAAGATATTTTGACCGTGAAACGCTCGTTTCTACAGTAGATGATGCTATTGACTTTCTAAGAAGTATTGATGAGATTGAAGTAGATCCAGAGTTAGAGGCTGACATTCGTGAGTATGTGGCCAGCGATGTGTTTTACCCAAAACGATATAAGATTCATCCCCGAGTCTATTTTATAATTATTAAGACTGATGCTTCCACAATGCAGGATTTTAAGGAGAAGAAAGCTGTTCACACCCCAGAAAATCCGCTTCCAAAGCATACATCTCCCGTTTTGAATNNATACTGAATTTACTGCATGTGTAAAAGCAGAGTCTGGTTTGGACTGTTATGAGCGTATCGTCGAACATCTGCGTGAGCGCGTTGATGATCGCAGTCAGTTCCCATCTGCAAAAGGTAAGAATTTCAAGTTCCGTTATTTAGGTAAGGCTAAAATTTGATTCAATATGAATAAAGTGATGCTGATTGGAAATGTGGGACAAGATCCCGAGGTGAGATATGTAGATCAGGGTGTAGCTGTGGCACGCCTGCGTTTGGCTACAACTGAGCGTGGTTATACACTACAGAATGGTACACAGGTACCAGATCATACCGACTGGCATAACGTTATTCTCTGGCGTCGATTGGCCGAAATTGTTGAGAAATATGTGCATAAAGGCGATAAACTGTATATCGAAGGACGTATCCGTTATACCTCTTACGATGATAAACAAGGCCAACGTCGTTATGCTACAGAAATATGGGCAGATAATATGGAACTTCTTTCTCCAAAACCTGCTACATCTTCGACTGTCAATGAACCTGTAGCTGCACCTGAGCCCGACAACAAGCCCGACGAGGTTCTTCCGTTCTAACCAATGGACTATCTTCAACAAATATTTAGCGAAGTACATTTTATTGCACCCACCACAGGTGTGATTATTTCTGGGGTGCTTACTTGTATTCTTTTGATATTCTCCGGCTATGCCTCAGGATCTGAGATTGCCTTCTTCTCACTCTCGCCAAACGATTTGAATGAACTTGATGAAGAGCGAAATGATTGCGACCGTCAGATTAACGAATTGCGAGAGGAATCTGAACGTACGTTAGCCACTATCCTGATTACCAATAATCTGGTGAATGTCACCATTATTATGTTGGCCAACTTTTTTATAGCTCATGTCATTGATTTTGGTATGGCATATTGGTTAGAGTTCTTGGTTATCACGGTATTTCTGACATTCCTATTACTTCTTTTTGGTGAGATCATGCCAAAGGTGTATGCAGGACAGCATGTATTGGCTTTCTGTCGGTTCTCTGCGCCTGGCATTATCGTCCTGCGGAAAATCTTTTATCCGCTTTCCTCCGTTTTATTACGTTCAGGCATATTAGCAGAAAAGGTGGTTCAGAAAGAAAACCATGTGCTCAGTGTTGATGACCTTGAACAAGCTTTGGAACTGACTGATGAGAATGAGCTGAAAGAAGAGAAAAACATGCTTGAGGGTATTGTTCGTTTCGGTGACGAGACAGCCAAAGAGGTCATGACTAGTCGTCAGGATGTGGTCGATCTTGACTTCCGTACCTCATTCGCTGATGTGTTGAAGTGTGTCGTAGAGAATAATTACTCCCGTATCCCTGTTTATCAAGGATCGATTGACAATATCCGAGGTATCCTCTATATCAAGGATTTGTTACCACATTTGTCAAAGCCTTCCAACTTCCGTTGGCAGTCACTGATACGTCCGCCTTATTTCGTGCCTGAGACGAAGAAGATTGATGATCTGTTACGTGATTTCCAAGAAAACAAGGTACATATTGCTATTGTGGTCGATGAATTTGGTGGCACAAGTGGCATCATTACCCTTGAGGATATTCTAGAGGAGATCGTTGGTGAGATTAACGATGAGTATGACGAGGAAGAGAAACCATACACCCGTATAAATGCTAACACCTATGTCTTTGAAGGTAAGACCTTATTAAGTGATTTCTATAAGATCCTTGATCTTGATGACGAGACTTTTGAGGAAGTTCAAGGTGATGCAGATTCCTTAGCAGGACTATTATTAGAAATTAAAGGCGATTTCCCAGAATTACATGAGCGAATCGATTTCCAAAACTTTACCTTTGAAGTAACGGAACTTGATGGACATCGTATATCCAAGATCAAGGTGATTATCCACGAGCAGTCCGCCGTCTGAATTCACTACAGGTGATAGCTGTAGCGATAGCGACATTTAGACTATCTGCTGTTTCTCCTTGGTGGAAGTTGGGGATATGCAGATGACGGTTTACGCGTTGACGGACCTCTTCAGATATACCATTACCTTCGTTGCCCATAATGATCAGTCCCCCAGAAGTGAGTTGTTCTGTGTAGATGTTCTTTCCATCTAAGAAGGTCCCATAAACGGGATAATTGTCTGGCAGGCGATCAAGTAGGTTTGGGAGTGAAGTATAGATGATGTTGACGCGAGCAAGACTGCCCATCGTAGCCTGTACCGCCTTCGGATTATATGCATCAGCAGTATCTTCACTACAGATCAGTGTGTTGATACCAAACCAGTCAGCAATACGGATGATCGTGCCAAAATTCCCAGGATCTTGTATGCCATCGAGTGCCAATGTCAATGTCTGCTCATTAAGTATGGTCTGCAGATCATCAGGTGCTTGTGATGGGATGGGGAAGAGGGCAAGTACCTGTTGAGGATGTTGTTGAAAACTGATACGTTGCAGTTCCTCTTCTGTAACAATCTGTGGGGTAACACCTTCCGGTGCTTGCCAATGCTGGGTGGAGAAAATAGCGTTAGGTGTATAGCGTTTCAAAAGGTCACCAACCACCTTTGTGCCCTCTGCTACGAAAAGTCCTTCACGTTTGCGATATTTCTTCTGTTCGAGTTGACGGATATACTTTTGCTGATTTTTACTGATCATTTTCAAAAAAGTCGTTAATTCCGATGCAAAGTTAAGAACTTTTTCGTAATTTTGCAACTTACAAACGAGAATGTTGATGAAGATACCTGTAAAATGGTCATATTTTACGCTTCTGACAGGTGCCTTGCTGTTAGGTTCCTGTTCTGTTTCTCGTCACCTACCCGAAGATGCCTATTTATTGGATAAGGTAAAGGTGATGACTGATGGGAGTTATAATGACATCAATCCCTCGCAGATGAAGAGTTATGTGCGCCAAACAGGAAATGCACGTTGGTTTTCTGCTGTTAAGATTCCACTTGGCGTCTATGCGATGGCTGGTAAGGACAGCTCTTGGATTAACCGAACCTTACGTCAGTTGGGTGAAGCTCCAGTAGTTTATGACACGTTGTTGGGCACCCAGACCTGCAAGGATTTGCAGTTGGCTCTCCAAAACAAAGGCTATCTGGATGCGCAGGTAGAGCTGTTCATTCATCCTCACAAACGTAAGATAGATGCGCTTTATGTGTTACACCCTGGAAGACCTTATTTCATTAATGATTACTCTACGGATATTCAGGATTCTGTGATTGCTCAACTGATTGTTCCTCGAAAGTCGTCGATTCATAATGGTTTGCAATTTAGTACGGATGCCCTAAATACAGAACGTTCACAGTTGACGACATTCTTACAAGATCTGGGTTACTTCAGATTCCATAAAGAGTTTATCACTTTCCGTGCCCATAAGGATACTGCGCGTCATGAGGTAGGACTGACAATGGTACTGCATTCTTATCGTGCAAATAGTGAGGCCAACGATACACTTCATAGTCGTTATTGGATCAGAGATATCAGTTATGAAAGTGGAACACCGAATGATTCCGTCATTCATCTGCGTCCCTCTGTACTCAAGGAAAATACTTTCCTGACAATTGGACAGCCTTATTCCGCAACCCAGTTGCAGCGCACCTATAACCACTTCGGGCGATTGGGAGCTGTAAGATATACGAATATCAGTTTCCAGCCTGTGGCTGACACCACTTTGCTGGATACGAGGATTCAGGTTCAGACTAACAAACCATCGACTATCAGTTTCCAACCAGAGGGAACAAATACGTCTGGTGACCTTGGTGCTGCAGTTTCTTTGATTTATCAAAATCGGAATATCTTCAAAGGTTCAGAGACCTTCACCATGAAAGTGCGTGGTGCCTATGAAGCGATTCGTGGTTTGGAGGGCTATAGCAACCAGGATTTTATTGAATACAGTATTGAGGGACGGCTGACCTTTCCCCGTTTCATCGTTCCTTTCCTGAGTGCAGAAAGTCGTAGGCGAAATATTGCCACTAGTGAGGTTTCTGTGATGTATGATTCTCAGGATCGTCCAGAATTTCATCGTCGTGTTCTCTCTGCAGGTTGGGGGTACTTATGGAAGAAACAGAATCGTCCTGACAGTTATCGTTTTGATGTACTCGACCTGAATTATGTATTTATGCCATGGATCAGTGAGACATTCAAGAAGGAGTATCTTGATGATACGACAAACTCGAATGCTATCCTTCGTTATAATTACGAAGACCTTTTCATCATGAAAATGGGCTTTGGTTATACCTACAATAATGGAAGACAGGCTCTGAAGACGAATTTAGAGACAGCAGGAAACCTTTTGGGATTATGTACAGCTGTTTTTGGAGGATCGAAAAACAGTAACGGACAATATGAGGTATTTGGTATAGCTTATGCCCAGTATGTGAAGGGAGATGTGGATTTTTCCCGTAACCTGTTGGGGCGAAGTAGAAATGATCAGCTGGTGTTCCACATCGGACTTGGTATAGCTTATCCCTATGGTAACTCCAATGTGTTGCCCTTTGAAAAACGCTACTTCTCTGGAGGTGCAAACAGTGTGAGAGGTTGGACAGTAAGAAGTCTGGGGCCTGGACGTTACAAGGATAAAGACGGTCGCATTAATTTCATCACACAGACCGGTGATTTGAAATTAGACCTGAATCTGGAGTATCGTACCCGTCTGTTCTGGAAGTTCAATGGCGCAGCCTTCCTAGATGCAGGTAATATATGGACACTCAGAGATTATGAAGAACAGCCTGGCGGAAAGTTCACCTGGAAGGGACTGGTGACAGATATGGCTGTGAGCTATGGTCTTGGGCTGCGCTTAAATTTTGATTACTTTGTACTACGTTTCGACTTTGGTATGAAGGCAATCAATCCTGCTTATCAGACGGAGGAGGAAGCCCATTATCCACTGATTCATCCAGACTTTAGTCGCGATTTTGCTTTCCATTTTGCAGTAGGAATGCCATTCTAAGATATAATTTATGTGAAAAGCCAACACTTTTCTCACAATTTTTTGTACCTTTGCACGAAAATATAAAATAGACATGTTGAAATTCATATCGTTTGGAAGTGGTAGCAGTGGTAATTGCTATTATCTTGGTACTGCAACCGACGGCTTGATAATAGATCTCGGCGTAGGCATACGCTCACTGAAAAAATCCTGCAAGGAGTATGGCATACAGCTCTCGAAAGTTCATCGGGTGCTTATAACTCATGACCATGCAGACCATATCAAGTCGGTGGGTTCCTTCAGCTACGAATACAAGGTGCCCGTTTATGCAACAGAAAAAGTACATAAGGGCATTGACCACAACTATTGTGTGACAAAGAAAGTGGCTGATGAGTTGAAAATAGAGGTGACGGTAGGTGAGCCCATTCAGATGGGAGATTTCCTGGTTAAACCTTTCCATGTGCCTCATGATGCCAGTGAAAATGTAGGTTTTGAGATACAGGTGGAAGGTGTCACGTTTGTCGTGATTACCGACGCTGGCAGTATAACAGATGACATCCGTGAGAGTATCTCACATGCCAACTATCTGGTGATAGAGGCCAACCACGACGAAGAGATGGTGAACAGTGGCCCTTATCCTGAGTATTTGAAAAAACGTATTCTTAGTTCTACTGGCCACCTGTCGAACAAAGACTGTGGCGAGGTGCTGGCGAATAATATGACGGGATGTCTGAAGCATGTATGGCTCTGTCATCTCAGCGAGGAGAACAACCATCCGGAACTGGCCCGTAAGACCGTAGAAACGATTCTCAGAAGCTATGGTATCGTGCCTGGAAAGGATTTGGAATTAGAGGTACTGCGTCGCCAGTTGCCGTCTGGTGTATATGAACTGACTTAAACAAGGAGACAATGAAAGAAGTGATCGTAAAAGATGCAGACTTACAGCAGGCAGCTATGGAAGGTATGGATGCCTTTGTGAACGTGTTTGTCAAAGCCATCAATGATTCCATCGGTGGAGAACTGACGCCAGAGACAATGGCAGAGTTGAATGCTGACCAGATGACACTCCTAGCATGGGACATCCTGCATCAGGAGGTGATGGATGGTGGCTTCGTGCAACTGATTCATAATGGCTATGGTCCGTTTATCTTTAAGAATCCATTGGCTAAAGTGCTTCGTCTTTGGGAGATGCGCGGTCCTTCTAAACTGATTTACGATGCCCATACCCTTTGGCTCAAACACCGTGATAAAATAGAGAAAGAGTGCAGTGACGAGGAATTTATGGCACTCTTTGAACAGTTCCCTGATTTTGACGATCTCGATGATCAGTTTGTGGAGAACGAGGAGGAATGGATGGAAGATATCGCTCATTATATTGACGATCATCTTGAGAAATTTGCTACGATTAAGTAAAGATGAATAAGGAACAGGAACAACTCAGGAAAAAAAGTCCTGTACAGATTAAGAATAAGAAGGCCTCATTTGAATACTTTTTTATAGAGACCTATACAGCTGGCATTGTCTTAACAGGTACGGAGATTAAAAGTATCCGACTCGGTAAAGCCAGTCTGGTTGATACCTATTGTGTGGTGATGAATGGTGAACTATGGGTAAAAGGCATGAATATAAGTCCTTATTTCTATGGCTCCTATAATAACCACGAAATGAAGCGCGACAGGAAATTGTTGTTAACTAAGAAGGAAATCCGAGCTTTAGAGAGTGCCACCAAACAGACGGGTTATACCATCGTACCACTGCTTGTGTTTATCGACGATAAAGGTCGAGCTAAAATGGATATTGCCCTTTGTAAGGGTAAGAAAGAATTTGATAAGCGCCAGACCCTGAAAGAAAAAGAGGATCGCAGGGAGATTGACAGGGCGATGAAAGTATATAAATGAAGCAACTAGACGATATCATCAAAGAAAGGATACTCATCCTTGATGGAGCGATGGGTACGAAGATACAGACTTACGGTCTCACGGAAGCGGATTTCCGTGGTGACCGTTTTACGCATTTGGCAGGACAGCTGAAAGGTAATAACGATGTCTTGTCCATCACACGTCCCGATGTCATCTCAGACATTCACCGTCAATATTTGGAGGCAGGTGCTGACATTATCGCTACCAACACATTCAGTAGCCAGCGGATCTCTCAGGCTGATTATAGCCTGGAGGATCAGGCTTATGAGATGGCGCTAGAAGGTGCAAAGTTGGCTCGTGCTGTAGCAAATCTGTATAGTTCTGAGGATAAACCACGTTTCGTAGCGGGTTCAGTAGGTCCGACCAATAAGACCTGTTCGATGTCGCCCGACGTCAGTGACCCTGCTGCGAGAGATTTGACTTATGATGAATTGCAGTGTGCCTATCAAGAACAGATAGATGCTTTGATGGAGGGTGGAGTAGATGCCATTCTCATAGAGACTATCTTTGATACGCTAAATGCGAAAGTGGCTATAGATGCAGCTATGCAGGTGATGGCAAAACGTCAACGAGAGATTCCCATCATGTTATCTGTGACTGTCAGTGATCTGGCTGGTCGTACCCTCAGTGGTCAGACTCTTGATGCTTTCTTGGCGAGTGTCAGTAGTTATCCTATTTTCTCCATTGGCCTGAACTGCTCTTTCGGTGCCACGCAAATGAAACCGTTTTTAAAGGAATTGGCAAGGCGAGCACCTTATTATATTTCTGCCTATCCGAATGCTGGCTTGCCGAATTCGCTTGGGCTCTATGACGAAACAGCCGAGACGATGGCACCCAAAATGGGTGAATTGGTGGATGAAGGACTGGTAAACATCATTGGAGGCTGCTGTGGTACAGATGAGACGTTTATTGCTGCCTATTGCCCTTTGGTTGTAGGAAAACAGCCTCACCAGCCTGTAGCCAAGTCACAGACGATGTGGCTATCGGGTCTCGAATTGCTCGACGTTACACCTGAGGTACAGTTCGTGAATGTTGGAGAGCGTTGTAATGTAGCTGGTTCTCGAAAGTTTCTGCGACTCATCAAAGAGAAAAACTATGACGAGGCCATAAGTATTGCAAGAAAGCAGGTGGCTGATGGTGCCCTTGTGATCGATATTAATATGGACGATGGCCTGCTTGAAGCCAAGACAGAGATGGTGAACTTCTTGAACCGTATTGCCGCAGAACCCGACATCGCAAAAGTACCAGTGATGATAGACTCTTCTGACTGGGAGGTCATCAAGGCAGGTTTGAAGTGTGTTCAGGGAAAGAGTATTGTCAACTCTATCTCGTTAAAAGAAGGTGAAGCCAAGTTTTTGGAGCATGCTCGTGACGTGAAGCGCTATGGGGCTGCTGTCGTGGTGATGTGTTTCGACGAACAAGGTCAGGCCACTAGTTATGAACGTCGTATTGAGATAGCAGAGCGAGCCTACCGTCTGTTGACAGAACAGGTAGGCATGAATCCGCTTGATATCATCTTTGATCCCAATGTTCTCGCTGTGGCTACAGGTATGTCTGAGCATGATAGTTATGCGGCAGATTTTATCAACGCTACTGGATGGATCAAGCAAAATCTGCCTGGTGCTCATATCAGTGGAGGTGTGAGTAATCTGAGCTTCTCGTTCCGTGGAAATAATTATATTCGCGAAGCGATGCATGCCGTTTTTCTGTATCATGCCATTAAGAATGGTATGGACTTCGGAATCGTAAACCCTTCATCAAAAGTAACATACGCAGATATACCTCAAGCACAACTGGATGTGATTGAGGACGTCATACTGAACAGACGCAACGATGCCTCAGAGCGATTGATTGCTTTGGCAAGCAGTCTCTCTGCCGAGCAGAATGAATCAAGTGTTTCTGGTCAGTTAGGACCATCCAGAGATTCTGGGGGATCCAGAAAAGAACTCTCAGTGGAAGAGCGACTGATAGAGGCTTTGGTAAAGGGAATCGGTGATTATCTGGATGACGATCTTAAAGAGGCCCTGAAGCATTATCCGCATGCTGTGGATATCATTGAAGGCCCCTTGATGGCTGGTATGAATACGGTTGGACAACGCTTTGGTGAAGGAAAGATGTTCCTGCCGCAAGTTGTGAAGACTGCCCGTACCATGAAACAGGCTGTCAGTATCCTTCAACCCTATATTGAAGCAGAGAAAGCTGAGGGTGCTACCAGTGCAGGAAAGGTGCTGTTAGCAACCGTCAAGGGTGATGTCCATGATATCGGCAAGAACATTGTCGGGGTAGTGATGGCTTGTAATAACTATGAGATCATCGATATGGGCGTAATGGTGCCTGCAGAGCAAATCGTGAAGAAGGCTATCGAAGCACATGTCGATATCATTGGTCTCAGTGGTTTGATCACACCAAGTCTTGAAGAAATGGTAAATGTGGCTAAGGAACTGCAACGGGCAGGTCTTGATATTCCTATTATGATAGGTGGTGCTACTACCAGTGAGTTGCATGTAGCATTGAAGATTGCACCTGTCTATGCTGGTCCTGTGGTTTGGATGAAAGATGCCTCCCAGAATGCCCTTGTCGCTGCCAGACTGATGAATAACCAGAACCAGATGGAACAGGAACTTTCAGAGAAGTACGAACATCTGCGTGAGGATTATCAGCAGCAACAGAAAGATCTGCTGTCCTATGAGGAAGCAAAGAAACAAAAGAAAAATTTATTCGAATGATGAAGAGAAATATACTCCTATTAACGATGATGTTTCTGTTGGCAATGACAGCAGGAGCTCAGAAACGAGAGATGCGTGGTGCGTGGATTCAGTGTGTCAACGGACAGTTCCAAGGTATGGGTACTGCGAAGATGCAACAGACGCTGACTTATCAGCTCGATGAGTTGCAGAAAGATGGTGTGAATGTGATCATCTTTCAGGTCCGTCCAGAGTGTGATGCACTTTATGAGAGTAAGATTGAACCATGGAGCCGTTTCCTGACGGGCAAGCAGGGCATGGCTCCACAACCTTATTGGGATCCCTTGCAGTGGATGATAACCGAATGTCACAAACGTGGTATGGAACTTCATGCATGGATTAATCCTTACAGAGCAAAGACCAAAGGAACCCATCAACTGGCTAGCAATCATATCGCTGTCAGGAAGCCGTTGAGCTGTTTCGCATACGATGAACAGTTCATTTTGAATCCTGGTATGGCAGAAAATCGTGACTATATCTGTGAGGTAGCGAAGGATATCGTGAGCCGTTATGATATAGATGGCATCCACATGGATGATTATTTCTATCCCTATCCAGTTAAAGGAGAGAACATTCCTGACGATGAACTGTTTCGGGAGCACTCTAATGGCATTAAGGATCAGAAAGATTGGCGACGCTATAATGTGAATTTGTTTATTGAGCAGTTCTATAAGACTATTCATTCGACCAAGCCTTGGGTGAAAGTGGGTATTTCTCCGTTTGGCATCTACAGGAATAAGAAGAGTTCTTCCTTTGGAAGTAACACTAATGGTTTGCAAAACTACGATGAACTTTATGCAGATGTCCTGTTGTGGGTTAACAACGGTTGGCTTGACTATTGTGTACCTCAGATTTATTGGGAGATAGGTAATAAGGCAGCTGACTATGAGACCTTGATAAAGTGGTGGAATCAGTATGCCAGCAACCGTCCGCTGATTATCGGTGAGGATGTGGAACGTACGGTAAAGTTCTCTGATCTGAATAATCCCAAGATTCACCAGTTGCCTGCGAAGATGACTCTTCATAAGCAGTTGCCTTATGTAAAGGGATCTGTCCTTTGGTATGCAAAGGCCGTTGTTGATAATGTCGGTAATTATGGAACAACCCTTCGAAATGTGTATTGGAAGAATCCTGCCCTACAGCCTGAGATGCCGTTTATCGACAGTAAAGCTCCTAAAAAGGTGAAGAAACTGAAGCCGATGTGGATTGATGGTGACTATGTGTTGTTCTGGACGGCTCCTGCGGCAAAAAGTTGGGATGACGAGGCCGTCAAATATGTGGTCTATCGTTTTGCAAATGACGAAAAGGTTGATATCAATGATCCGTCGAAAATCATGACGATCACTAACGAGACCTTCTATAAACTGCCTTATGAGAAGGGAAAGGATAAGTGGACTTATGTGGTTACAGCACTTGACCGTCTGCAGAACGAGAGCAAGATAGCCAAGAAAAAGATCAATCTCTAATCAAACGCTGATGAAACAGATGACAGTCATACTGGCGATGATGCTCCTGCTACTTTCTTGTGGTGGCAGGAGACAGTTGTCTTCAGAAGAACTGTCGCATAAACTGGATAGCTTAAAGAATTTGGAGATCAATGAGAAGTTGCAGTTACAAGGTATCAACTTGGAAGAATCGGATAATCCGTTAAAGCAATTCTATGACAGTTTGAATCTCCAGACACTTCCCATCAGCTATACAGAGGATTATGTCAAATATCTGCCTGCTTTCAAACCTATTCCACAGGAGATTATTCCGATGATGGACATACTGAACTGTAATGAACCAAAGGCTGTGAGTTTGCCAGAGAGTATAGGAGCGAAGCTAATTCTCATTGCTGCTGATGAACAGCCCCATCTCTATTCCTTGTGGTTGTACTCGTTAGACGATGACTTCAGACCTGTAGATAAACTCTGTCTGTATGCCATCGAAGACAAAAGCGATGAGATTGATCCGGAAGAGTTTATCCAATATTTCTCGATTACCAGCGACTACGAGATACATTTGATAGACTATTCTAAAACAAAGCATAAGACCAACTTTGAAGAGGTCTATTATATCGATTCCTCACGCAAATTCCTGATGCGCGAGAGCTCATCAGAATAATTAGTCTTTCAGTAGTTTGTCAAGGAAGGCATCCAGATCTTTATCCAGTCCTTCCATCAGGTCTGGATCAATAATGACGGTTTCGTCATCCACCAGATATAATTCTGCCACATTTTCCTTGTCGTCATTCTCCAGAACAAAAGAGAAGGGCTTTAGGATAGACATCTGTTCGATAGTATCTTTGTGTCTCATGAGGCACTTTCTGATGACTGATGCAATCTGGTCGTAGAATTTATCATCGGCATTATTGATCCACTGTTCAATAACGCAACGGGTAATCTCTGCATCTTCGTCATTATAAACCACCATCTCACCTGTCTCTTGTGTGACACGGATATGGATGTCTGTCATGAGTGATGCCTCCTCGTTGGCAGGAAACTTGTCTGCAATCTTACGGATGGCCCGTTCGATCTGTTGAAAGGTCTGTTCGCTGGTGTTCATTGCTAATAATTTATCTATTTCGAGGCAAAAGTATAAAAAATCCTCTATAATTGCAAACGATTACGATTATTTTTGCGAAAAAAAAATAAATAAGCTTGTTTATNNCTTTGCAATTGTAAAGTAGAGTTTGCAAATATCGGGCTGCAAAATGAGTTTATGGACACTAAAATAAGTCATTCTGGTATTGTAGAATCCATCAGGGAAGGATGTGTGCAGGTACGGATTCTGCAGACTTCAGCCTGTGCGGCTTGTAAGGTGGCTGGTCATTGTCATGCTTCTGAATCGAAAGAGAAGATTGTGGATGTGCTGAATGTGCATGATGCCTCTCGTTTGAAGGTTGGCGATAATGTGACAGTCTGTGCCTCTCGTCATGTGGCAAACAGGGCTTTGCTGTTAGGCTTCGGACTACCACTCCTATTACTGGTATCTGTGCTGTTGATAGCATTGAAGCTACTGTCTGATGAAGGTTTGGCAGCTATGATGGCGCTTCTGGCATTAGTGCCGTATTATGTTTTGCTATATCTGCTGCGTGACAAGATCCGGCAGAAGATGGCCTTCTTTATTGAGTGATTTTTAATTTAAACCAAAACAAATATTAAGCATTATGGATTTCATCTTGATTGCAGTGATTGTCTTAGGAGCTATCGGCTTGATAGCAGCCGTTGTGCTGTTTGCCGCCTCCAAGAAGTTTGCTGTCTATGAGGATCCTCGCATTGCCCAGGTGGGTGAAGTGCTGCCTGGCGCTAACTGTGGAGGATGTGGATTCCCAGGCTGTAGCGGTATGGCTGATGCACTGGTGAAAGGTGCTGATGCTGGAAGCCTTGATGGACTGTTCTGTCCTGTTGGTGGTGCCGAGACGATGGGAAAGGTGGCTGATCTGTTGGGAATGGCGATTGCCAATTCTGAGCCGATGGTAGCCGTAGTGAGATGTAATGGCACATGTGAGCATCGTCCTCGCAT
>LXOW01417594.1_pt2 | contig 13353 bp, 12 predicted proteins | sample 1368591 | NCBI WGS metagenome assembly LXOW01 (sample SAMN04884650, study PRJNA319009) | bovine gut metagenome | isolation source: Cow rumen | host: Bos taurus | place: Italy: Legnaro (PD) | collected 2014-07-09
TTGAAATTTTCGGATTAATGTACAACCATAACCAAACTTTTTGTACATTTGCAACATTATTATGGTATATTTTTGGATTGCAATTTCAATTATTATTCACAATATAAGGCAAAGACAGCAATGAATAGTCAAACGAAAAAAGGGACAGCTTCTGGGAACATAAAACAGCAGAAAAATAAATGCAATACGCAATGCGACAATGAAAGCAGTAATGGATTAGGATTTGATGTAAATGACATCTTATCGTTTGCCGACAAGTCAGAAGCAAGGGCTTATTTGGAGAATAATTTTAATTTTGATGCCTTTGCCGATGAAGCTGAATTCTTGGAACATCTGAAAGGTTATGCGAAGCAAGGCGACCTGACAATGCAGAACCTTCTTGGTTTTTGTTACTATGTGGGATACGGATGCGAAGAGAGCCCGAAAAAAGCCATACAATGGTGGACTAAAGCCGCCGAACAAGGAGATGTATGTTCACAAAGATGCATAGGAGGATGTTATTACAACGGCAACATGGGGGTCCGCAAAAACTACACAAAAGCTGTCTATTGGCTTGAGAAAGCCGCTCTTCAAGATGATTACGAATCGCAATTGATGCTTGGCGAATGTTATGGCATGGGTATGGGTTGTGACAAAGACCTTGAGACTGCAGCTTATTGGTACACCAAGGCGGCCGAAATGGGAAACAACGAGGCTCAATATAGGCTTGGTGTTTGCTATTACAATGGTGAAGGGGTTCGCAAAAGCCAAAAAAGAGCTTTCGAATACTTTAACTTAGCTGCAGAAGGTGGACACCCCGAAGCTCAATACCAACTTGCGAACTTTTACTTGCATGGTTGTGTTGTCAAAGCAGACGCCATGAAAGCATGGGCATTATACAACATGGCCGCTGAGCAAGGACACGAAGAAGCGCAAAAAATCGTCGCTGAAATATTAAACGATTAGAAAACAGAGAGACTCCTTTTATTACCTTTTTTTGATGAGCTTACACATGAAATATCATGATTCCCTTTCTCTGATCTCAAATCCCGCAGCTATGATGAAGCGGAGTGTCTCTATGCAGGTGTTACGGTCGTATATCTTTTCCTCCTCTGGAAGTTTTTCATACGGAACAAGCATAGGATGAAGTTTTTTCACATCATCACGTTCTGGACCATATTTCCAGCCTTGTTCAATACGTGTTTGTGCCCATACTTCATGTACATTTTTGGCCATTGTCTCCAACAATGTATTTAACTCTGTGGGTAATTGAATGGCAGAAGTGTCTATGGGTTCAGGAATATATTCTTCTCTTTTCATTTTTCAAATATTTGTTTCTGTCATTTTGATAATCCAAGGTATATAGCGGGCAAATTCGCAATCCAACTCTTTGACGGCATCCAAATCCTCATACGGACGGATATCGTGATGGATGAATAGTTTTTTGTTTTGGGCAAGTTTCTTTGCCTGTTCTGTCTCTATAGCCTCAAAACAATCCTCTTCCTTGCGTGGCCTGCGATATCCCATAAGCAGTTTTTCCACATTCCAGCGGTTATGTTCCACTTTTGCCAATTCCTCCACCTCTTCTTCGGAAAGAGCGTCTGTATCGTGGGTTCGGTCTGTCAGCTTCAACTTCCGCATCGCACGTAAAGTGGCCAGTTTGGTTCTAATGGTGTATGAACTGTATAGATTCGACCATTTAAGTGCTTCTGTCAATCCCAACCACTGCCGATCTGCTTCTTCCCATATCATAGAAGTAGGAATCGAATCCAGCACTAACTGGCTCTTGAATTTATATGTGCCATAATCGGCTGTATTATAGAGATAATTGATGAGTTTTGCGCGTTTCAACGACTTGACATCAGCCGTATAAACCGTTTCGTTCATACCGAACGGATAGATATTGGCATAACGGCCCTTCCTGTATTCACCCTCCATGTTATCAACAGCGTAGTATTTTACAGTTTTACTGTCTGCTTTGCGCAAGTTGGTCACAAAATTGTCAGAGAGGTCCTGGCGGATGAAAACAGGAATTGCATTCTCATATACCGTATCCGGCATATTCATACCAAGCACAAAATTGCTGCGTTGCTGCTCCATTGTCAAAAAGATGGAAAGATATTGTTTGTCTTTTTCATTTGCCCATCCACTAATAACATCCTGAACCTGATGGGAAAAAATGTCTCCTTTAATAAACTCAAACTCTACATCCAAAAAATCATCTCCACCCTTAGGGGAAACCATCATTGTATTTCTATTATCCGAATCTGAATATAAATCACATGTCTTTATTTCCTTGTCCTTCAACTCTTTACTATTCAACTCGACTCTCTTATCATCCGACAAATCCCTATAAAGATACGATTGCACATAAAAGAAATGTCTGTTTCGTGTTACAAACTCGTTCATCTCCCTGTCGGCAAAAAGGTCAATGAGTGTGATGCGGGTTCTTGGTTTATGATTATGGCTAAAATTCGGAAAATGAAGCACTTGTGCAGCTTCCATCGCAAAAGCGACAGCGAAGTCTGTGGCACCCACAAACACCAGATGAACATATTTTGGGTCATATTTGTCAATACCATCGCCAAAAACAGCCGGATATTCATATGGTTTCCCAACATTACCCATATCCACATGATAACGTTTGACAAACACCTGTTTGGCCCATTCGTTATAGAAATTATAGGGATGAAACTCCATGCCCAAAGCTGCCACCTCGCCAAATATCTCCGTGGTCTTGAACGCAGCGTAAGTGTCCAAATCGTTGAAAACGCAAGTAATGCTTTGGGGGAGTGTCAAGATATTTTTCTGTTTAAAGTACTTACAGATACTGTCCACACATTCCACATTGATGGCATCATGGGCAGGATGCGAACGCCTCCCGATGACAAAAATCTGCTCAGCCGACTCCAAATGAATGTCCTTATAGGATTCCGGGGAGGTTCGATGCCCGTAATTGATGATAATGCGCTTCATCTGTTCCGCTCCAAAAGATTTCCTCAGTTTCTCCGTAACATCCGCCACCCGTGCAGACGTAAGGATAAGCACGTATGCCTCCTTGTCTTTCTGAAACACATGATGGATGAATGAAGGCATAATCTCATCATATCCCATCATGACATAGTGCCCTGACTCCAGATAATGGATCAACCCATGCTTATGATTCTCCACCCTGCGTTCAATCATATTGGTCATAACCGAAATAATCATCCCTGTAAACAGAATCACCCCAATGATATAGATGATGCACGCGAAAAACACAGGTAGAGAACCGACCACCTCACTCCGACAAAAATTGTCAAAGGCATCAGGAATTATCAGCAAATAGAACGGGAAAGCCCACTTGCTGATGTTATTTTCCCTGCAATAAGCAATCCAGTCGCTGCCGGAAAATGTCAGCAGAAGAAAGGATACAACAAACATCAGGGCCATGAGTGCCACCAGTAGCATGACCTGCCGGAACAGACCTTGCGCAAGGATTCTGTCGAACCACAATAGAAAGGATTTATGCTTTTGTTTCATCTTGTTGATTGTTTACACAGTTACCTTCGGCTTCAATCAGTTTTTTATTCAACCAATCTTCAAAGTCTTTACAGGCCTGCTCGTCTAACTTGGCCGCATTTTCTTTTTTTGTACGGGATTCCATGGATTTAAGCAATTTGTCTAATAAATCATTCTTTTGCCTGTTTCTGCGCACCTCTTCTTCCAGTTCCCTTTTCGCCTTAGATTCCTCATGTTGGACTTGACGTTCTTTAGCCTTCCAATGAAAGTGCTTTATAATCCACACAAGAGCAATAATCAGGATGGTGGCACAAATGATGGCTGTAATAGCAACACTTGTCCACGATGCATCAACCTGGCACGTCGTTACAACAACACCGTTCAGGCAAATTGATTGTAGGCCGTCAATAATTGTTAATATTTTCATATTATTTTGATTTTAAATTGGTTATTCCAAGTAATACCGTTTCCTTTCCTCTGGTGTGAGCGGGCGGTCTTTAAGCCGTTCACGGGTTTGATCAATAAGCTCTTGAAGTGGTGGAAAGTACCAGACTGTTATTACTCCATTTTCTCCAACAGTAGCGAAATGTCTATTATCAGGACTAAAAGATATAGAATTAGCAGGTTGAGCAAGGCCTTTATATGAAACTAGAATTACACCAGATTGTGAATCACAAACTATAACAGGTTCGTTTTCATCATCAGTAACAGCAACAACAATCTTGCCATCAGGACTAAAAGCAAGAGAACGAACCGTTCCCGAACAAGACATATTTTTCCAATGAATATTACCATTTTTTGCATCCCAGCATATTATGGACTTATCATCACTTGCCGACACGATTTGTTTGCTGTCAGGACTATAAATGATCGTATTAATAATACCTGTGTGACCATTTAGTGTCATGATTAATTCCCCGTTTTCGACATTCCATATTTTAATGTTATAGTTAATACTCCCAGAAACAATGCATTTGCCATCAGGGCTATAATCAACGCACTTAACAGGATTAGTATCATGATTCATTATGCTAACAACAGATGCTGTATCAATATTCCAAATTGCAATTTTCCCATTATGCATTGTTGCTGCCACTCGTTTTCCATCCGGACTTAACACCACAGACATAAAATGAGTTTCCTCATTTATCACAGATATAGCATTAAAAGTTTTTACATTTTGTTCTGTTTCTGAATTCCAAACACGTACAGTTCCATCTGCCGAAAGAGAAACTATCAAATTTCCATCTTGACTATAAGTGGCAGATACTACATTATCGGTATGTCCTTTAAAATATCGTATCATGTTTCCCGTATAAATATCCATTGTTGCCAATAATGTGGTCTCATCTTCGTAAGCATAGCCACTTATTACAACATTCTTTCCATTTGGACTATATGAAACAGACTCCAAAGACCCTTCGGACACCATCCATGCATTAATAAGATAGTCATGAACACTTCGACTTATCAAAGTTTTCCCATCCACTATTAATCCCAAATAATCCCCATTAATACTAAATTGGGCTTTGTTGACTTCACCAACAACAATACGTTGTGCATATAAGATCTTCAAAGTATCGATATCCCAAACAATCAAATAACCATTCTCTGATATAGAAACAACACGTTTTTCACAATCACAAACGGATACAGCAACAAACATTGATGAAAATTCACTAACCTTACGACCCAAATTATGTTCTAGCTCATTTTCTTTAACGTCAAACAGACAAATATCATCATCCATAATATTTATGAGATGTTTTTTATCTGTGCTAAATAAAGTCTGCCCATTTGTTATTTCATAGCCATCTTTTAAAAAAGCACCTAAGCGGGTTCCATTTTCCAAATTCCAAATAATGACACCATCTTGAGATGTGGAAACTAGTTGTTTACTATCAGGACTGAATGACACATCTAAAATAGGTTCTATTTGGGCTGATGACGTATGTCCAGTCTGCATGTTCAACAAAAACATATCGCCCTCTGATGTTGCTATGGCAAGTTTATTACCATCAGGACTAATTGCCATTGAACTAACACAGCTAGACCGATTCGTTTCAAAAATACTATTAAGATTTTTATTCATCAACAACTCTCCCGTATCAGCACTCCACATAATCAAAGCACCATCTCCAAATATACCAATTATCGCTTTGTCATCTGGTGTATATGTCACACAGTGTCCAAATGGATGTCCAGTGTCCAAAACTCTAATCAATAATCCTGTCTCAGCATTCCAAATCCTTATCGTAAAGTCGTCCGAAATCGATGCAATATGTTTTCCATCTGATGTAAATGACAGATCATTAATTGTATGTGTATGACCATTCATAGTTACAAGTTGTTGAGCAGTTGCCTGCCTTAGTGCATGTTCTGCTTCAATTGTAAATGGTCGGTCTGGATTGTCTATGTCTTTTGGCAAAACCTCCAATGCCATACATTGTGCTAGAGAAGAATCATATGTAATATCCAATATTTTTTCAGATATAAAGCGGGATTGCATACGTAAAAAACGTTCTCTTTCTTCCCTTTTTAGTCGTTCTTCTTCCGCTTTATCTCGTTCATATCTGTTCCATAAATCAACAAAATCAACATTTGGCAACATTCCTGCCAACACCTTGACAAATGCCTTGTCTCGTCCACTCTCGTTCACATTTNNCATTTTGGGCATGGGGTATGCCATCAACGATGAACGGAAAAATGTTTCTGACATTGTCAATGCCCTTGGTTTGGCCAATCTCAATAAAATCGGCGATTTCCTTGTTCACCCATTTCGATTTCGCCGAATTAGGCGAGCAAATCACAACGAGATATGATGAAGATGCCAGAGCATCGTAAATCTGTTCCGGTAAATTGCCAGCTTTCAGTTCGTCAATGTCCCGAAAAACAGGGCGAAACTCTGATGGCAAATCGGACCGTCCGTTCAAAGTTACTGGCAGATGGTAATGCTCCATCTCGTGCTGAAACCAAATGGCCCATTCTTCATCCTCGCGTTTGTAGCTAATGAAAGCGAAATATTGGTTTGGTTTATTTATTTCCATATACAATCATATTCATCGTTGTTGTTATTCCAAATAATACTGTTTTCGTTCTTCTGCTGTTAACGGGCGGTCTTTGAACCGCTCACGGGTCTTGTTGATGAGTTCTTGGAGTAGCGGAAAGTCATAGATTTGGATGGTGCCATCAGAAAAGACCAATTCTATCTGGCGCCCTTCTTGAATAAATGAAGCACCTGATGCATCAGTACCCTTATCGAATTCAAATGTTATCACATCCTGACAAGTTCCCACATCTCCAACGTGAAGGACGCCATCATAAGAAATATAAACAAAATACCGACCGTCAGGACTGAAAAACGAAGCATCACCCAATCCCATAAAAGAATTTTGTATAACAATCATTTTTTTCCCTGTTTTAGAATCCCAAACACGGATAGTTTGATCTATTGACGTTGAGAATATGAGCATTCCATCAGGACTGTAAACCGCATTTTCAACATCACCACCATGTCCTTCCAAAACCATCAATTCTCGACCCGTTTCCGCATCCCAAATACGAATAGTCATGTCTTCTGATGCCGAAACAATACGCATTCCATCTGGACTATAAACTGCAGAATTAACAGACGCGTTATGTCCTCTCAAAACAAATAATTCCTTAGCTGTTTCCACATCCCAAATACGAATTGTTTCATCCAAAGAAGCAGAAACCAGACGAATTCCATCGGGGCTAAATGCTGTGGAACTGATATAATCACTATGACCTTGCATTATTTTCAACACTTTCCTTGTTTTCGTATCTTCAATAATGATATTATAGTCTTCAGAATCAGAAACGACACGCATTCCCTCCTTACTGACAACTGTTTCATCAATATCGTCACTATCGTCTTGAAAAAGAATCGTATTTTTGGATGTTGACAAATCCCAAATACGGACTGTCTGATCTGCAGACGTTGATATAAAATGTACTCCATCTGGACCAAACATAGCAGATGACACCGGCAAATAATGTCCCTTAAGAATATTCAACTCTTTGCCAGTTTTCGAATCCCTAAAATGTATAGTGCCATCATTAGAAAAAGAAATGATAAGGGTTTCGTCAGAATTGCAAATAACAGAACAAAAAGGAATATCACTAGGAAGCATCAAATCTCTTATTTTCATACTTGTTTTCATATCCCAGAAACAAATGGTATTATCTTTAGAGACAGAGATTATTTGTGTCCCATCTGGAGTAAACATCGCCGAAGTGACACTATCCCTATGTCCTTGTAGAACTTTTATAACCTCTCCAGTTTCCGCATCCCATACACGAATATTTTTGTCCCACGATGCCGTGACAAAACATGTTCCTTCAGAATTATATGACACCTTATAGACAGCACCATATTGCCCTTTAGTTTTTAGTTTTTTTCCACTTATTGCGTCCCAAACACAAATAGTGTTATCACTTGATGCAGAAGCAATACGTTTCCCATCAGGACTGAAAATTGCGCAATTAACAGAATCACCGTGGCCATTCAAGACTTTTAATTCGTCACCTGTTTCCGAATCCCATATTCGAATAGTTTTGTCATCTGATGTAGAGACAATGTTTCTACCATCTGGGCTAAAAGCAACATGATTAACAGGTTCGCTATGACCTTTCAAGATTTTCAATTCTTTACCTGTTTCCACATCCCAAATACGAATTGTTTTATCATCTGAAGCCGAAACAACAAGTTTCCCATTTGGACTGAAAGTCGCAAAGTTAACAACACTGTCGTGTCCTCTGAGAACCACGTTGTTTTTTCCGAAAGCTTTCCTCAATAATCTTTCTGCCTCCACTGTATAAGGTCTGTCTGGATTCTCCAAATCTTTCGGCAACACTTCCAACGCTAACAATCTTGCCAAATACGAATCCTCTTCAGCTATGGATATTGCTTTCTCTGCCACAAAACGAGATTGCGCAATCATTAAGCGGTCATTTTGTTCTTTTAACTCCCGTTGTCTTTTTTCTCTCTCCTTTTCATATATATTCCAAAGTGAACTGAACCTCACCTTAAACATCCTTGATACAACTTTTACTACAGCAACATCAAACCCCAACTCGTTGATACTTATCCCCAATAAATCCTGTTCTCCCATCAACTCTTTCATAGTAGGAGTACAACATTCTACATTTTCGTCTTTTGAGTTTGGACATCCTTCTATGATAAATGGGATTATTCGTTTAATTCTTTTTAGCTTGACAAAATATTGTATTTCCTTATTAACCCATTCAGATTTCGCTGATCGGGGAGAACAGATAACAATTAAGAAACGTGATTCTCTCAATGCTTTCTTAATTGCAGGTAATAGTGTTGGATNNGCTTGTAGCTGATGAAGGCGAAATATGTATATGTATTACTCGTATTCACTACAATGTGATTTATTTACAACTTTCCATTTTTTATAAGATAGATATAGTATTCTATTTCATTTTTGTAAATTTCTTTCCACGATTTCCCTCGAATTTGAGCTTTCCCACAAGGGAGAAAAGTGACATAACCAGGATATTCAGGTCCTATATTATTCGGATCAGGTTCTTTCAGCTTGGGTGGAGAAATAATTATACCATCCTTTACACCATGAATTGGGAATGACCAGCACGCCCTTGGTTTGACAGCCCATGGATGCATTTGCAAGTCAGTCGCCACGACTTGCAATGAGCAAAGACCATCATCGTTGCAAAAGACGCAACGTGTTTTATTAAAGTGTTTCGGATAATCGCCATTGTATTCAAATTCTTTTGTTGCTGTTTTCTTCAGGTGCTCTAATCCCGCCCAGGTTCCTTGAACAATGAAATTCTGCATTAGATCTTCAAATCGATCTTGATGGTCAACAACAAATTTTTCTATTTTTTCAGCCTCCGATTTCTCTAGGTATGCTCCGTCATAACAGCATTTAGCCTCGCAAATTTCGCAATTCGGCAAGCACAGCAATGGCTCTGTTGAAAGAACAGAAATGTTGTTGTTATAATAGGACTGTTTGTATCGGATTAATTCTGAAAGATATTTTTCACTCCATTGTCGTCCTTTTGGATTTTCCTTCTTCAAATCCAAGAAGGCATTTATTACTTCCGGGCAACCTTTTACACCCTGACACAAATTCAAAGACAACATAACATCTTCATAATCAAACAATTGCTCAAGCCACCCGCCCCAACCTCTTAAATATGCAATTGCCTTGACTTGAGCAACATGTCCTTGATAACCGCATGAAAGCACGTCTCCAAACACTTTTCTCAGTTTCCCTTGCAAATCCAAATTGTTGTCTATGTCCAAGTTGAGCAGATAAACTGACAAAATGTAAAAACAATTCCCCAATGACACCAAATACTTATAGTTGGCTTCTGAAGCAGAAATAGTATTATATTCNNGCTCCATATGCTACCATACAAGTAATCCCACTTGTGGATTTTTTTAGCAATACCCAAACCTCTTTCGTAATAACATAAAGCTTCCATGACCCTTCCCGATGTTTGAAGGAGATTCGCATAACAAATCTGCAAGATATCGTCAATATGAACGAAATATTTTTCCTCATTCAAGCGGAAGACTGTCATTGCAGTTGAAAAAGCATCATAAATCTTTCCACATCCCATTAATGCATCAAATTTGTTCACTAAAGCCACAAAATACTTATAATTGTTATTTTGTTTATGATACATTCGAGCTGACGTATCAGATGCCTCAACCGCTTTTTCGTTGTAATCAAAGTCATGTGAAGGAAGACTCAACGCATGGGCATACATGGCGGCATACTTATCATCGCTTTTGAACCTCTCTTCGTATTCCGATTGCATTGATGTCAACAACTCAAAACTACGACTGTCCCTTCCGATATAAAACAGTCCCATAGCAGCATTCACCTTTGCCTCGAATCTCAGTTTTTCATCAACACATTTGGCACTTGTTCCCACCAACCTTTCCACAATGCGCTCCACCTCCCTACTATCAGTCTTTTGCAAATAGTGCAATTCGGCCATTAAAAAAGGCACATCTTCTTCCAATTCCTCTTTGTAAATGGTCAAGTACTGATTTTCGTAATAAAGATTCCCAAATTTATCGGATGCGGATATACAGGACAGCAACAGTTTCTTTTTTTGTTGATAATCGAGATTCACCCATTGTTTGGCATTTCTCAAATGAGTATATGCATATTTCGAAAGATACTCATCATTTTCAACTTCATCCAGATGTTTCACCAAATAATCAGAAATGACGTGATGGGCATCTTCTTTTGATATTTTATAAGAAGAAGATTCGGGAGAGAAGAACCAATCTGAAATAGATTTGTGATAGACAGACACCTTTTGCAATCCATGTGGGTCTATCTCAACGTTGATAAAAGATTTTAGGCGGGATATTAAATCATTCAGTTTTTCATCCTCAATATCCAACACATTTCTAATTGTTTTCTTCNNTGATCAATGGCTTATATAGAGAATAATTCTCTCCACCGATAATTCGATGGAAGTTGGTCATAAAAATTGCAGAAAGTGTTGCAGGTAATTGTTCTAAATCAGATGAATCAACATGTCGAAGATTTATTGCTTCAACTAATTCTTTGGCATAAACAAACGACCCGTTACTCTTTGCAACCACCAGTTCTGCTTTCCCTTTGTCATCTAAAAAGCCTTTGCAGAATTCCTTGATATCTTTGCGGATATCATCCTTACAATCATCAATACAGACAACCTTTGCATTAAGATAGTATTGTATTTCATCTGACCACGGACGACATGTAAGAATCCAGCGAAGCCATCTTGGAGAACCATCAATCAGTCTTTTCAGACGTCGCAACGCAATATTTCTTTCTTCTTCTCCATATTCATCCAATGCATCAATGATGACAAATCTATCCTCCCTATCCCCATCAACAAGAAAGTTCAACGGAGTCAGCAACAATTGACTCTCGATGAAATCTTCAGAAAGGGGCTCTTTGACACACAGAATATCATTAACAACTCTTTCCCTGAAATCATCTATATTACAACACAATTGAAAAAATATGCTCAACAGCATATTCTTAAGATTTCTAGACTCTGCATTGTTCCATTCAAGGAAATACAATCCTGCACATTGCGCCATATAATGGGATAATTGCGCACACAAGACACTTTTCCCAGTTCCTGGCCCACCTATCAGCATCATACATTTAGAATCCGCATCATACCAATCTCGAATCTTCTTAAACAGCCACTTCCTTGACAAAATATTTCNNTTTCTGGAGTTAACGGATGGATGGCCTTTATAATTTGCGAAATCTGGATTGATTTTTTTGCATTTGAAGGATTGTTAATTGCGGCCACAATCTCATCTGTCTTTTGATTTAGCCATGACCTCCAAACCTGCTCTCCTTGCTGGTATTTCTGTTTCCATTCGCTTAAGTCATTCCATTGTTTTGTGCTGATGCTACTGGGAACAGTCGCATCTTTTTCTAACAATACCGATTGAATTCCACAACTTTTCGTTCCTAACGCAATAGCTATCTCGTCCAGACAAACACCCGGGACTCTTGTAGAATGATTGGTAATAAAAGCTATGAAATCGTCACTTCCCAAAATACCACTGGTAATATGGGACCGCCAATCATCACCCCCTTTTATCTTAAATTTATCCACCCAAGGATTGTGTCCTTTTTCTAACAACAGTTTTCTGATTTCTTCCACCACGAAGGCACTTTCATCGTGGCCATAGCTCAAGAAAATTCGAAGACTTTTGTCCATAGCCTCTGTTGTGAACTTATTTCCACAATCTTCGCAGACATAGCATTTCTGCTTTTTGCTGAAGTACACATTCTCCGAGTTACAATTCTTGCAAGTGGTAAGCTGTTCGGTATTGTTATTTATGTCCATTTTCTGAAATTCAGGTTTACTTGTGAAACATTCGGTCTATCCCTAATCACACATTAGCTATGATTGTTTTTGTTATATCTATCAATTCTTGTACTTTATAGATATTTGGATGGTCGTCATTGAAATTATTATTAAGTATCCGCAAAGCAATCTTAAAGTGTTTTAATGCCTCTGGATATTTTTCTAAGTCCAATAATAAAGTTCCCATATTATGGTAAGAAGTGGCTGTATCTGGGTGATTTGCACCAAGACGATTTCGTCGGATTGCCAATGCCATTTGATGATACTTGAAAGCCTTGGCATAATTACCTTTTGCGCCAAATACTAAACCGATATTGTTATAGTCTCGTGCTGTATCGGGATGTTTCGTACCATGAATTCTCTCATCAATTCTCAATGCCTTCCGATAGTATTTTAATGCTAACTGATAGTTTTCTTGCTCATGATATACCGAACCGATATCATTGTACAACGTGGCAGTGTCAGAATGGCCTTTCCCAAACGCCTTCTCTCTTATACCTAATGCCTTATTGTAATATTCCAAAGCCTTTGAGTAATTAGCAAGTTCGAAGTACGCTGTTCCTATGTTATTGTAAGCGATGGCAGTGTCGGGGTTTTTAGTACCTAAAACTTTCTCGTCTATTTCCTGAGCCTTCTGGAAGTATTCCAACGCTTGAGAGTAATCGCCTTGTTTCTCATATACCAAGCCAATACCTATGTAATCCTTGGCTGTTTCATAATGTTCAATACCATAAGTCTTCTGATCTATCTCCAAAGCCATCTGGAAGAGATTCAATGTTTCATTGTAATCACTTTGTTCATCACATAGTTCATAATAAACCATGCCAATATTATAATAATCTGTAGCAATATTGGGATGACTTGTGCCAAGGACTTTTTTATCTATTTCTAATGCCTTTTGGTGATATTCCAACGCTTTTGGATAGTCTGCCATACAATAATACCTGTCTCTTATACACATCT
>LXOW01289322.1_pt2 | contig 13352 bp, 32 predicted proteins | sample 1368591 | NCBI WGS metagenome assembly LXOW01 (sample SAMN04884650, study PRJNA319009) | bovine gut metagenome | isolation source: Cow rumen | host: Bos taurus | place: Italy: Legnaro (PD) | collected 2014-07-09
AGTTAGCCCATTTACCTTTACAAGGTCTTAATTTGTTTTTAACTTTTACTTTTATTTCTTTTCTTAATACTGGATTTGGTTTACAATTTTTCAAATATGCTGCTGCATTTTTCATTCTAAAAATCATATCAGTTTCTTTTACACATTTACTCATCAAATCGTGTATTTTATAATGATTTTCAATAGTCAAATAAACCAAATTAGATTTTCTACTATCTACAGCCATTTTATGTAACTTAAACCAACATCTAGGAACGATATGATGACTATGACCTGTTCCTATTGGTACAGGATTTTTCCTTGCATCTTCTATGAGCAATTCTATTTCGTGAAAGTATTCATTCTCAATACAAATGTCTTTTAATGTAATTGTTTTTCTACTCATACTAATGCTCCGAAGGAGCATTTGAATGTAAAACATTCAAATGATTTTTTGTTTGATATGGTTTTCGGAACTGTCTAAGCCTAAAGGACTTAAACAGAACTTTCAATGAAAATACATTTTTTGTTTTGACTGTATATTCATCACTGCTAAGGGATGTTACATAATGGCTTACGGGGCGGTCTTCCTGTACTCCGACTATATCCATTAACACCAAGGCGGCTGTGTGTAAGAGTTGTTAATTCTTACTTCGCTATTAGATTTACAATGATAGTTCAGTGTCTTCAAACACCTTGTACCTATCCAACTGTGGGCATATACTAATTCATACACCATTGGCCCGCCCTCTACCGATACTCACATTGGGTTGCTGTTCGCTCCGAGGAACGGGACTTTACACTAATGTCAGTATCAAATATAGCAATCNNTCATATTCGTCAGATACAACATACAATCCATCTTTTTCGTCCATTATACAAAAACGGGTCATTTTGTAATTTCGGTATTTTTGATGATTCCAATCTTTACCTTCTCTATAACCACAGTCAATGTCAAAACTATGGTATTCGCCAAGATTAGTTTTCATTGTAAACCTTATTGGAATTGAGTGTGTTTCGTCACGTTCACTACCAGTCCATTCATAATTGTTTCTGCCGATATGAAGTTCTGTAATCTCAAAACTGTCGCCTTCAAACTTATAAAAATGTCTTTCTTGTGTTTCTTTTATGAAAAAGTCAATATAAATCATTAAAAGTCTTCCTTCATTTTGTTTAGTTTATAATCAACCATAGCCTGTTTATACAGTTTACTAAATCGTTTAATTTCTTCTTCAACTTCAAACAAATAATTTTTCAGTTCTGTAAGATTAGTTACTTCAAGTTCTTCTCTCGCATAAATCAGACCATTCATAACCATAAGTCTGCGACAAGTAAGTCCATATCGGTCAATGGTAATTGCTCTAGCTGTGTTTTCTGTCGGCAAATCATCGTCATCAGGATACATATTTTTAGTTACGATTTCATACGCAACTGAACCTTCACTATATTCTTGCTTGTGAAGGAATGGAAAATCGTCAAGATACTTTATAATTTCTTTGTAGCCCATAGTATTTAAATCTCTAAGTTTATACATATTTAATATAGCAAAAAATGTTCTAGTTCGCAATAGTTAATTTACACTTTTGTTTCAACTAGAACTTCAATAATTCACGCCAGTTAGACAAAATCTAGCTGATATTTTAATGGAGAAAAATTATGAAACAAAAGAAAACCTACGCAGAACGATTAGAACTGTATAATAAAAGAATGTCGCACTTTAAAACAAAGTTCACCCCTGAACAACTTGATGAATTTGGGCGAGGCGAGAACTTAAGACTCATTCCGCAGTTGTTAAGATTATGGCTCGTTTTGAATATGAACCGATTTATTGAAATTGACGAAATGATGGATACTTATGCTCATTTTGAAAATGACAAGAACAAAACAACTTGGTGCCCTATTTTACAGATTATCAAGCGAGAACTTTGCCACGATAAAGCAAATGCGAAGAAAGAAATTGAGAGAACTATATCTGATTTGACAAATAACAAGTTCCACTTCTACCACTTAACTCCAATGGAACAATTATATACTTATGGTGTGGACGGTTATGACCCAGCTCGTATTTTCACTGAAGATATAGGGACAGTCAAATGGAACGCATATCAGTTAATCACTGTTCTTCGTCAACTGTTATCTTGGTTGAAGAAAGCACCTGATTACCAATACCCAGCAGAAAAAGCGATGGCTTTGGGTGAATAAAGAAAAGGACGATTTTAAATCGTCCTTTTTTAATCTTCAAAATCGGAATTTAATTTTTTCATTTTCAGCCAATTTTTAGCTTTCTTTTTGTTAATGAAAACTTGTTTGGCTAAAAATCTCAAACAGAAATCTTCCCATTTTTCTATTTTCTCGTCTGAGAAAGAATCAATTACTGGAATTTCAAAGAACAGATGTGCGTGATAATGTCTGTCATAGACTATATAATCTTTTCGCCTTTCTTCACGTATATCTTCTCGTCTGATTACATTAATGTTAAAATTCCAGTAAGATGTTGTTTGTGGAACATTACCATTAGTTCCAACAAAGGATTCATATTCAGCCCCATCTAAAGTTACACAGAAAAGATAGTTTTGAGAAATTTCGTGCATATCCTTTGGACAGCGATTACATCCAAGTTTACTTGCCCAGACCTGAATACGATTTCTAACTTGTTGTGGAGTTATATAACTGTATCTTCGGTCTTTACGAATATCATCTAACTTTTCTTGTGGTATCTCAATTAAGGCCATTTTTCCATTCCTCAATAGTATTATACAGACTATTATCTCGTCTGAATATAGTAGTTAATTGTTCTTTGATTTCGTCCAATGTTCCACAATCATAATAGGTTTCACAACCCAACATAGTTTTAATTATTTTGTTAGAAATTGGATGTGAAATTTCACAGTGCCAATGAGTAGGAACATCTGGTCTGTAAACCAATGAAATAGTAATATGGTTTCTGTAATAACCTGATTGTGGATTTACATTATCTGAGAACAATCTCATTTTATGGCTTTCAAGTGTCTTTTGCCATTGAGCACGTTCTTCATCTGTTCCATCAGGCCAAGGACCATCTTCAAATGCGATGTCTACACCTTCTTTTACATACAAGTTTTCGTCATCTTGTCTTGGGTTGTTAGAACAAACTATATTGAAGCGTATTGGTGAATCAACATAATCAAAATTACATTCACCATTGAATAAGAACTTAACATTCGCATTTTTAAATTCTGTATTCAAATCGGTCAACATTCCGAAAACATCATCTTCCTGAATATGGAGTTCTTTCTTTTTCTGCTGAACACCTTTCTGTAATTTTTCGTGTTCACATTCCATATCGGTAATAGTTTTCTTCAGTTTCTTACAAATGTCTTTGGCCTTTGAACCTTCTGCCCATTCGTCAATCGTGCCTGCCCAGCGATAACTACTGTAACCATATCTACGGGCAAATCCTCGTCTAGTGAACAGCATGTGATTACAGGCATTTCTATTACCCCAATTCAAGTATTTTTTGTAATAAATTCGGACTGGGTTGTCAATATACCAGTTATAAGTAACACCTTCATCTTCAAGATTAACACAAATCTTAATGTCCGCCTCAAAAGGATTTGTTTTTTCATTCTTTGAGAATCGGAGCTTATATGTCAATCGGCAAATGTTCGCCCTTAGACTAGAATAACACTGGTCATTGTAATCTACGAAAAATCCATTGGCAGTAAATTGACTAATTACTTTGTCTTTATATTCGTCAATTCCTGTTTCTAGTTTTGTGAACCAATCATTTTTAACTTGTTCACGATATGTTGCGTCTGTTGTATATTTGGTCTTGTCATCGCAACAATTTTGCCAATCAAGCGCCCAAATATGACTTTTTAATTCGTCTGTGATTTGCTGGTTTATAAGCATAGTTTACCCATTACTAATGATACGTGGAAGTTCTTCCCAAGGAACTGTCTGTTTATTTTGTTCGCAAGTAGAGAACTTATTGCTAATGAAATGTTGTCTACCACTTCGCATAGTAACAACAATTCGTTCACCATCACCTGAAATTGAGAAACTTTCTACATACTTCAATTTAATGTAGTCAATGAAAGTTCCAGTGGAATCTTTAGTAGTTATGATAAGGTAATTATTCATAGTTTCAATCTCCTTAGTTATAATATAAAAATGGGTATTGATTTTGTCAATACCCACATAGAATGAAATGGTTTTAAACCAAACTTATCACTGCGAGTCCTTCTTGACAAAAATTGTCATCATTAAGAAACCGAACAAATACAATCCACCCATCACTAAATACAAATTAGAACCAGTGAAAGTATTTGCTAGAACTGGACCAATAATACCTGCTATACCCCAACCACTCAAAGTCATAGCATGTACTGTAGATACACAAGTATCGCCAAATCGTTTTGCTAACAAACTAGGCAAGCAGCTGAAATTTCCTCCGGTAAGCAAATTCAACAAGTAAGATACCCAACAATGCTAACCAGGAATAACCTGTGAAAATCATAAAGGATGCGAGAATACCTAAACTACAAACCCAATGATATGCGGCTTTTCTGCCGATATGGTCTGAAGCAGTACTCATACCAAATCTACCGAGAATGTTAAATACGGCAGTCAAACTCATAATTGTTGCGATTTCTTTAAATCCAAGTCCTGTAAGCAATCCTTTCTCCTGCGAAATAATTGCCAAACCACAGGATATGTTAATACAGAACATTAACCATACAGAAATATATTGCTTTGTTAAGAATGTGTACTTAACTAGGGTGCTAATAGGGATAGCAGTATAGACCGTAGAAATGAACGCTGGATTTGGTTTAAACAACCACGAACATAAACTCATAATGAGCAGGAATGCCCCAGCAAGGACAAGGAACATAGTAGGTAGAGATACAGCCGTAAGCAAATACTCAATAGCTGGTGCGGCTACGAACTTACCCAAACCAAAACCAGTAATAGCCAAACCAGATGCTAGACCCTTGTGGTCAGCGAAATTACTGAGCAACTGCTTAATAGGTGAAACATAACCAATACCAGTACCACATCCCATAAAGGAACAACCAACATAATACAGTGGCAACAAGTGGAATTGGAGCGAACAGAAAACAAGTATCATACCAATAAAGAACAATAAGGTACTTATACAAGCCATTCGTTTAGGGTTAAGTTCTACCATTCTACCAAAAGTGGCAGCACCCATACCCAGGAAGAAAATGATTAAAGTAAAACCAATATCAGTTGAGAATTTACTTATATCAAACCATTCCATTATGTTTTTAGCATATTGAGAATAGTTATAAACTGTGCCAAGACAAGTTGGCAAGAAGATTCCGTGGAATTAAAATGTTAAGAAATCTATTTATCTTTGTCATACTTAACCTTCATAATCGTCAAAATAATTGTTAATAAAGTTGCAATTCCATAATTGAAATAGATAGGGATTTGCCATAAACCAGTTTTATAATTCGTATAAAACACAAAAACTGCCGAACACAAATTTCCCATAAAGGCCAGGATAATAAATCCTACTGAAATTTGTTTAGCAGATTTTTCTTTATAACATTTAATAAGTTGCGGGAATAAATTTATCGCAAATGCTCCGGCTCCAATAATGCCGAATAACCAACAAACTGTTTCAATCATAATTGTATTCTATTTATTATTTAAAATCTTTCTGTATATTTTTTAGCTTCAAATTCACTTCAGTTGTTTTTATTTTCTTGATTACATTTCTAATAGCAGTTTCAAATGTTTCCTTATTGTACATTTCAGCATACTTTTTACCACTTTTTGAACAATAAGCATAAATCGTATCTTCACAACTCATACGAAATCCTTCATCTTTACTGTATTTTAATATATCGTAAAAATACAGTCTAGGTCCAATTACTTTATCGTGTGGATTTTTTGATAGAACTACAATCGTAGCTGAGCTTGGGCTTTTAAAAATACTACTTGAAAATTTCCAAGGTCTATAATCGTCTAATTCAGTAGCTTCGTATTCTACCAAACCCAACTTATTACAAACTTCTATTACTTCTTCTCTTGTAATCATTCAAAATCTTCCTGTAGTTCTCTGATTTTGGCTTTCGCCTTTTTCTGCTTCTTTTTGATAATTAAGTTCTTCCAGGTTTTAGCTGTCTTATCATTCAATTCGTTAAGCAGAGCCATATATTTATTATTCAAAGATTTGTACTTTGCGGCTGCGAACGCAACCAGTTGGTCTTCTGTTTTGAAAAACGAAAATGGCTTGAAGGTGTATTCACCAACAATACAAGCAGTTCCATCCCAATAATCTTTATTATTCTTCCATTCATTGTTTATGTCAACTTCAAGATTTTCGTAATAGTAAATTCCGTCTTTGTCAATGTCTAAATCAACCAGAGTATTAAAAGCGAAATTCAAAACAACATTATAAGTTTTATTATGAATCCACTCGGCTAGATTATTTGGTGAAGCATTGTTATAAAATCCATACGAAAGACCGCGACCTCTACAAGGTGACTTACCCCAGTTAATCAGCGGCAAATAATTTTCATCTGTTATGCGAAGAACCTGCTCAAGCCAATGCACACCGCACTTATCTGTGATTTTATCACAAATTCTAACCATATCATCACAATCAAAAGTCATTTTTCATTTTTTCCAGTTTATTTGTAATTTCTTTTTGTTTGCAAAGTTTAACTAATTCTCTAACAATTTCAAGTTTACAGTTGAAATCAGCTTCATTATAGACTTCATTTCCAACATAAGTAATTTGATTACCATCAGTACAAATGTTTTTCGGAAGTAATGTTTTACTGTCAGCAGTACAATGAGTGATTATCCAATTTGATGTTATAAACTTAGACTTAATGTTAGCAATATACCAATTATCACTATACTTTTCAACTGGTATATTGTTTTTCTTACAGAGTTCCATAAAATCATCTAAAGTCATTTCCCATTATCTCCAGTCTTTCTTCTACCTGGGCTACTTTAAAATCGCCAATTAGTTGTTTAATTTGTTTGTCTAATTTCGTATAAGTTCTCGGTCCAATGTCCGTATATTGTTTGAACAACATAAACTTTCTACCCAATACTTTAGAAGCAATTTCTAACGCTTGGTATTCTTTTCTTGTGTTTATGCTCATTATGAAATCTTTATCATTGAACCAAGCTCTATGAACATTACCATTTACTTCTATGTCAAGTCCATTATTTTTTGCTAGTTTCTCAAACGCTTCCATTCGTGTCATCAGCAAAATCCTTTTCAAGTTTGATAATCTTTTCGCCAGATTTAATATAGGCTTTGAGAGATTCATTTTCTCTTTTAAGCATTTCAACCAACAGTTGTAATTGTTCGTGTTGCTTTTCCATCGTGATTATTCGGTCTTCCAAAAAATCAACTTTGCCTTCAAGACCTTTAATATGATTACGATTTGCTTCTACATATCGTTCAAAGTTATGTGTCATATCACGCATAAACTGTTCGGTAAATTCGTATTCATCGTACATTAGAAGTCTCCTTGTAATCTTTTTAGTTTCTGTTTAATTTTGTATTCTTTCACCAACAATTCAGGACTGAATGTTTGGTAACGAGTTTCGTAAATCTCTTTGGCTTTGTAAAAGTTTTCAATAATGCTTTCAGCTTGGCCTTTTCTGTAATCTGTAAAAAGACCTTTATTATTCATAGCCTTTATGAGCTGAACATTAAATCGTTCTTTCTTAAAAACTTCTTCAATTTCACTTTTGGTTTTATTCAGTTCTTCAATATACCATCTGCTATCGTCAATAAAGTAATCTTCTTTTCCGTAACCGACCATTAACTCATAACGCTTCATAACCATATCTTTAATGTATTCAAAATAATCTAGGTAGTGATTAAAAATGTTTGTCAGATAAGTATCTTCAACATCTACATAGAATTCCATATTTTTAATGACTTTGCGTTTGGCTAATTTGTATTTAATAAGTCCAATGAGCATTTAGAAATCCTCCGCAACATCAAGTTCTTTCAAAGTCTGTTCAAAAACTTTCCACACAAATTCGGGTTCCAGTTTATCCAAAGTATTCAGGTCAATAACTTTCAAAACAGGCAATCCACAATAATTATTAACTGGTTCTGGTTTCATACTGATAGCATAAGTGTCCTGAACAACATCTTTAAAGAAAACGGCATAATGCTTACCAGTATCAAGGAAACGCTTGAAATACATTGGAAAAGATTTTTGTGGAAAGTTTATATACATATTTCTAATTTAGAAAAATCCTGTCAAAAAACAATACTAAAAATCCTTCTCAATGGATTTATATTTTTCAACTAAACTTAGTTCTTTATCAAAAAGTTCTACTTCGCTAATCATTTTCAGGAATTCGTCATAATTAAGTTGATACCAAAACTTATATTTACAAAGTATTTCATCTGCGCCTATGTTAAGTGGTTTTCCGTCCAGACCCCTTTCGTGACTGACTATATCCAATTTTTCAAACAGATTCAAAAATAGATTAAAATGGTTAAATCTTTTCCAATAATAAGTTTCACCGAATGCTGACACAAAGCGACAGTTCGCTTTTAGATAAGCTAATATGTTCGGGTCAATATATCTTTGAACTACACTCATATCTCTTTTTATACTCATATAAAATCTTCATTCATCTTTATAATTTTCTGTTCGCATTTATAGTACTTGAGCAGTTCCAAATTCATATTCAACAGTTCCATAAATTCGTCTTTTGTCATAGAATACAAATGTAAATCATTATCTCTAGTGTAACCTAAATGTTTAGAATTTATATCTGTGCAAAAAGTCTTAACTGACCATGTTCTATAAACATACTCAATTTCCTTATCCGAAGCATCCTTATTTGCTAGATTAAATTTCTTTATAATCTTTTTAAATTCAGCGGAAGTCACTTTTTGCTTTCCTTATTCGTATTTTTGTTAAACATTCTTTCCATTCGTGTTTCAAAGCATAAATTGCTTTTTGAACGGCTTCAGTATCTTTTAATTTGTATTGAGGATAGATAATTGTCATATCATCTTCAAATTCAGTTCCACCTTCAATGCTATCATATTCATACAAGTAATGCTTATTTTTACTCTTTTTCATTATCAAATTTTCTGCGATATAAACATTTTCACAACCAGGCGGAGAATATATTACAGTTGGGCCGTCATACTCATAACCCAAATCGCAATACAAAGCACCATCAATACCACAGCATTGACCGATTTTTCCTTCAAAACCCAATCCATTACAAAATTCTTCAAGCTCTTTAAGTGTCATAAAAGTCTCCTTTTATTTCTTCTTCTCTGATTTTAAACAGTTCTCTTTTCCATTGTTTCTGTAATTCAACCAGAGCCTTTTTAATATGTTCGTCATCACTCAAAGCATATTTTGGGTATTTTTCTTTCATTGAATATGTTTCTGATGCAGGGTCTTTAACTCCTTCATAAGCATATATTTTATGAATACCACAAAAGAAGTGTGGTTTTTTCATAATATGAACACTAGGACAAATATAAACATTTGTGTCATCAACTGGTTGATAAATCAGTGTCGGACCTGTATATTTTTCGGGGTTCAAATTCGCATAATAAGAACCTCTTACACATCTGTCTGGCTCACCACAGAAACCAAGTGATTTACATAATGTTACAAGTTCTGCTTGTGTCATTCAAAATCCTCTTTAATTCGTCTCAGTTTATGAAATTCGTCAATCTCTTTAATTGTCTTTCGGCAGTATGTTTCAAAACATTCACAGGCCTTTTTATAGTTTGAAACTGCCCACCATTTACCTGGAAATCGTATAAATCGTTCACCTGATTCGGGGTTCTTGTAATATGAACACACAGGTCTACCCCTATAAAGTAAATTGGTTTCAAAATTATTTGTATTAAGAAAATCCCATTTCAAATTATATTTCTTATAAAAATTTTCAAATTCAACACCATTCATACAAAGTCCTCATTCAGTTTATTTATTTTATCTTTTACATTTTGTTTCTTAATTTCCAATGTTCTGTGTTTTAACAAATTATCTATTGCGATAGGATTTAATATACGCATTGGATGTCCATTGTTATCATAAGTAACAAAAGTAACGTGACGATTTGGGTCTTCATAAGTTTCGTCAGTTTCAATTCTACCAAGCAAATAGTTCCTATAACACAGATACAAATCTGCGTCTACTTCAATTCCGTATTTGTCCATCAAATTATGGTATTGTTCAAAAGTCATCTGACATTCTCATAAGTCTAATTTTTTCTTCATATTGCTTTTTGAGCAACTTGTATCGTTCAAGTTCTTTAAAATTGATTTCAACTTGTTTTTCTATTTCTGTATATCTGCGCTTGAAACAATCAAAATCATCTCTAGTGTTCAGCACACCAAGTTGGAGTGGAGTTCCTTGAGCAGACAATCCATAAGCATATTTTACACCATCTATGTATTGACAAAGTAATGCTGGTTTGGTAATCTGCATCAACATTTCCCAATCACAGTTATTATTGTTAATTCGTTTGAAAATCAAAACTGGTTTTTTGTATTTTTCCAGTTGATATGCTGAGTAATTATTAACTCTTTCAATCGCATATTGTTCTGGAACAATACGAAAATTCTCAAAGGAATTATCACCACTAAACGCAGCAATTAGTTTCCATAAATTTAAATCGGACTGACTAAAATCCAATGGTCTAAAATTACAATCGTAAGTATCATACAGGCCAACAGTGCCGCACTTATCTGCGAAATAGCGAACCATTGACATATTGAACTTTGCCATTGTTTCATATTTTTTGTTCATTAGAAATCCTCTTGTAAACTTTTAAGTCTGTCTGCAATTTTGATTTTCTTTACAAACAAACAAAAATTTTGCTGGTAATCTCTCATACATTCGTCAAGCGAAGTATAATTTTTGAGAACAACATAATCTTTTACTATGGAGTACAGATAACCCTGATAGTTCGTAATTCCAGTTATATCACTATAACACGATACCTTAGAAACTTTCAAAAGCACAACATTTTTCGTATCTATAAATTCAATTTCATTTGTAGCAGTTTGTGCTGGAAAACGAGTGAAATTTGTTTTGTATGCGGCTAATTTTTTAGCAATTTCAACTGCTTGATCTGGATAAATTGTATTATCATAAGGCTTAACTTTGTAATCATTAACCTTCATCATTCCTTTTAGGGCAAGAATGCCTGCGATAATGATTACAAATCCACAAAATGCTAATGTTAAAGTTAGTATCATTCAAAATCCTTTTCTAAGTATTTGATTTTAAGTTGTTCTTCTTTTTCTTTCAACTCTTTCAGGCACTTAGTTAATGTTTGTTTAATTTCTTTATAATTGGGTGTTGTTATTGCCGGGTCATAATTATCATGACCGACCCAAATTAGTTTGTCATTATGTTCAGTATCAAAAATTAGATTTGTGAAACACAAACAATCTGTAATTCGTTCTTCGTCATAACGAAAAACATAAACAGAGCTTGGGTCTTCAACATAATCACCATCTGTTACATAATACGCAGATGGAATTTTAACTGAGCACTGACAACCCTTAGCATCATCTTCAAAAATGATACCCAGTTCAGTCGCAATTTGTTTAATTGGTTCTATTTGCTTATTCAAAATCTTTCTCCATTTCCACTTGTCGCCTCAATGCTTCAAATTCCTTTACGGACTTGATTTTGAAATTCAATGCGGCAATTATTTTATCTTTAGTTTCCAACAAACCACCTTTGTCAATCTCTTTAGGGACGTGGCTCATATAGATAGAATACTTTCTTCCGAGCTTGTCAATACTACCAACATAAAAATCCTTATAGAATAAAGATTCGTTATGGAAACCAGGTTGAGCTTGATAAGTAATTCCCAGTTGGTCGCAAATGTTTAAAATGGTTTTCTTTCTCATTAAAAATCCTTTTCCATTTTTTCCAATCGTTCACTAATGTACAGGTTTTTTATAGAAACAATTTGATTTGAAATCAACTGACGAGCTTCTTCTACTTTAGTAGCAAATTTGTCCTTATACACACCAGAATAGTGTCCGTATTCGTTTAGATGTTCACTATAATTTTCAAAAATAATTAAACTTTTCGCACTCCAGTCAGCAGTTCCGAAACTGGAGCGGTCAGTTCTGTAACCACAAATCGGATATTCATTATAATATGCCGAAGTAGTATCAGCATCATAATACAAACCAAATTCATTAACAAGTGCAATGTAATCTTTTTTAGTCATTAAAAATCCTTTTGAATGTTATCCAATCGTTTTGCTTCGTACTGTTCTTTTTCAATTTTTAAATGACAGATAATCGCAATTCTTAATGTACCTTCAGTATCAAAATCCAAATCTTCATCCCAAAAATGAACAAATTTTCCATAATAATTATACGATGCGAAAACATAACGTGGCCTGTATGGGCTACAAATTCCTTCAGGAGAATCAGTACCCGAATTCACACAACCCAATTCTTTCGCAATCCTATAAAAATCGTTATCAGTCATTAAAATCCTCTTGAGCTTTGAGTTCTTTAATTTTCTGTGCTGCTTTCTTGTAATTTTCAACTGCTTTGTTTACTTTTTTCTTGAATTCTTCCACATCTCCTGAAAAATCAATCCAAGAATTTGTAACCAATTCGTACTTGTCATCCCATTTTCTTACTTCTGTTCGGGTGTAAATAGTCCATTCTCCAGCATATTCATATACAATCTTATACCTTGGGTTGAGTAGTTTATCATCAAACCGCCATTCTCGCCCATTCCAACGAGTCAATCCGAGACTTTTAAGATAATCTCTACACTGGAGAATTTCTTTTATGTTCATAAGTAACCTGAAAATTTAATTGCGAAAGGACCAACTTCAGTACAATCCCAAACATAATAACCATTCTTGATTAGAATTTCAATCGCTTTTTGCTTGTCAGCTGCGTTTTTAAAATTCAAAATACCGAACGGCTCTCCGATACTTACATCTACAATTTCTTCTACGCTCATTACTTCTTTACCTTCTGTTTGTTTTCAACTGTAATCTTCAAGCGAGAAAAATCACCATTGAAAATGAACGAACCAACCTTAAATTCATTGTGGAGTTCCTGACCAATGCTCAATGTATTGTAGAAATCACAATCCACAGGAATTTGTAGGAACTGCTTATTGGCTTCGTTCTTGATATGTTCGCTAATGCTCAGCGTGAATGTGGACTGCTTAATCTTGAATGTAACCACACACATTTCGTCTGCGAAAGCAGAAAGTGCGAACAACATAACAATCAAAAAGATTTTCTTCATTTTAGTTCTCCTTAGTAAACATTCTTTACTGTGGTTGCTCGTTTGTAATCTAACTTTTCTTTATCACAATAGGTTTCAATGAAATTTCTAAAATTTTCTG
>LXOW01024091.1_pt1 | contig 13350 bp, 13 predicted proteins | sample 1368591 | NCBI WGS metagenome assembly LXOW01 (sample SAMN04884650, study PRJNA319009) | bovine gut metagenome | isolation source: Cow rumen | host: Bos taurus | place: Italy: Legnaro (PD) | collected 2014-07-09
GTGATAAATGGGACAATCAAAATACCGTCCATAGGTATACTTTTCGAGCCTGAGGCTAGTACCTTACAGATAGATGCCATGAATATTTTGGATGCGTTTGCCGATCTTTACAGGCGAACTGACGGCAAGGCCAGGATACTGCTGGAGGGATTCTCTTCCAATGCGAAGAATGAAACGGAAAACAATCCCCTGATAGCTGCAGAAAGGATAAGCAGTGTTGAGACATATCTTGTAGAAAAAGGTGGCATACCTAAGGATATGATAATCAAAATAGATTATTCGAACACTCGCATTGGCGAAAGATTGTTTGCAGGAGATAAGACCTGTACTGGAATAAATGAATGCAATAGGCGTGTCAACATAAGTATAAGGCCGCAGTCTGACCAAGAGGCAGAATAATATTATGTCAGATGGTTATATGATAGATGACAATGATGGGGGACAGTCCTTGAAAAAGAACGATGAGCTTGTCCCCCTTGAAGGTCTTGAATTAGACAAAAAAAGAAAGGACAGCGAAGACAGTGGAGAATTGATTCCATTAGATGTTCCATTGAAAGAAAAAAAATCCTCAAGTAGTACATATAAAAAGGTTAAAGGCAAAAGGAGTACTATAGCCGCTGTACTTATGCTTCTTATTGCCGTTGTGGCATTTTCTACATTCATTTTTGTAAAGATGAATGTCGCTGCCTCAAAAAACAATGATCTTTTGGCTCAAAATCTCAAAATAAATGAAGACCTTCAAAATACAAAAAAACTCCTTGAAGAGCAGCAAAAGATAAATCAGGAGCAGGCAAAATCGCTTGAAGAGCTGAAAAATAAGGGCATAATTACTCAAGAAGAGAATGAGACCAGGTTAAAGGAACTGCAAAAACAAAATGAGACCCTTGCCAAAAGTAATAAGAAACTTGCTAATGAAATAAAGAAAAAAGATAATGAAATAGCCGCTGCTACAGCTGCTAAAGAGGATAAAGATAAGAAAGAAAAACAGGAATTGGAAAAAAAGAAAGAGAGAGAAAGAGAACTTGCCGTTGAAAAATTCAAACCTGGCAATCCTGTCACATTAGGCAGTTATCCTTATGACGAAAGTGGCAACAAAAAGGCAATCGTAGGCAGGAATAATGCTGTTGAAGATGTGAGACAAGACTTAGCCACTCCAAAAATACCTGAGAAGCCTAGGGCCGTCAATCCTGATCCCGGCAACAATGTCACAGAAACAAGACATGACGAATATCAGAAGCTGTCAGTTTCAGCCAAGGTGATAAATGGGACAATCAAAATACCGTCCATAGGTATACTTTTCGAGCCTGAGGCTAGTACCTTATATATAGCTGCCATGAATATTTTGGATGCGTTTGCCGATCTTTACAGGCGAACTGACGGCAAGACCAGGATTCTTCTGGAGGGATTCTCTTCCAATGCGAGGAATGAAACGGAAAACAATCCCCTGATAGCATCGGAAAGGATAAACAGTGTTGAGAAATATCTTGTAAAAATAGGCATACCGCAGGAAATGATAATCAAAATAGATTATTCGAACACTCGCATTGGCGAAAGATTGTTTGCCAGAGATAAAACCTGTCTGGGAAATGCCTGCAATATGCGAGTCAACATAAGTATACAGAATGACCAAGGGGCAAAATAACATTATGTCAGATGGTTATATGATAGATGACAATGATGGGGGACAGTCCTTGAAAAAGAACGATGAGCTTGTCCCCCTTGAAGGTCTTGAATTAGACAAAAAAAGAAAGGACAGCGAAGATAATCGTGAATTGATTCCATTGTATGGACTAGTAACAGGAGAAAATTCCTCATCAGGTAGTAGTAGCACCAATACTTCTGAAAATAAGCCAGAAGGACCAGCGGGAGGAATTAGAATCCCTAGAAAACCTGTAAAAAGCAAAAGTCAGTCCGAATATGAGACAATGCTTGTCAGCTCCATTGACGATGGAGGCCTTGAAGACACATATATAGCAGAAATGCAGAGGCTTCACAGCCAAAAAAAAATTGCCAGCCTGCCAAGGTTAAAGGAAATTCTGGAAGGAAATATTCAGGAGCTTCGTCAGGCCTTTGTCAGTGTTCATAATGGGGCAGTGTATCAGACTGAACTGCAAAAAAAATACGAGAAAATGCTTTCTGAAGCTGCCTCGAGGGGGAAACTTCCCTATTCCTATGCGGCAGAACTCAATCATATAAATGATTCATTGAAAATATATGAAAAAGAGGTGATTTCAAAAAGAAAATTCGCCCTGGACAAGGCATATAAGAAGGTGAAAGGCAAAAGAGGCACGATAGCCGCTGTACTTATGCTTCTTATTTCCGTTGTGGCATTTTCTACATTCATTTTTGTAAAGATGAATGTCGCCACCTTAAATAACAATGACAATGAAAAAAATCTTCTGGCTGAAAATCTTAAAATAAAGGAAGAGCTTCAAAATACAAAAAAACTTCTTGAAGAACAGCAAAAAATAAATCAGGATAAATCAAATATGCTTGATGATTTGAAAAATAATTGCAAGATTGCCCAGGAAGAGTGTGAGGCCAAGGTAAAGGAACTGCAAGAAAAAAATAAAAACCTTGTCACTGAAAATAAGGATCTTAAAGAACAAATAGAGAAAAAAGATGATGAAATAGCCGATGTTGGAGCCGATAAAGGGGGAAAAGATAAATTGGAATCGAGGAAAAGAAAACTTGCCGCTGAAAAATTCAAACCTGGCAATCATGTCATATTAGGTAGTTATCCTTATGACGAAAGTGGCAATACAAAGGTAATAGAATGGATTGTCCTTGAAGAAAATACCAGGGCTGGATATGCCCTACTTGTCAGTAAATATGCCATTGATGCTCAAAAATACGAGACTGCCGGAGGAAATGCCATTTATGCGGTAAGTTCCATAAGACGTTGGCTTAATGGTACATTTATGTCTTCTGCGTTCAGCAATGTTGAACGGTCCAGGATAAGGCAGACATTAATCAAGACACAGAATAGTGAGAATACGCAGGATTATGTTTTCCTTTTAAGCCATGATGAGGCGAAAAAATATTTCTCAGGCGAGACAAAAAGAACACTGAAGCCAACAGGATGGGCAAAAAAACAGGGTGCTGTCTCTTTGGCTAGGGACAAAGGGAATTGCTGGTGGTGGCTGCGATCCCCCGGCAAGGTGAGCGACTATGCCTTCGGTGTTGCCAGCGATGGATTGATAGATGAGGCCGATACCAACACTGTCGCCGCCGTGCGTCCTGCATTATGGTACAGGATTTATGACTAAGATAGTCAGTTTTGACCATTTTTGTAGCAGATTTGAGCAAAATTTTAGTAAAAATGCTTAAAAATAAAGTAAAATATCCGTATATGGCGTATTTTTTGCCACAAATTCCTTGTAATGGCAGCAACAAGCAGTAAAAGTCAGCAGAAAACTGTCATTATGAACGGAATATTTGTAAGATAAAGACAAAATTCAAGGTAAAACTGATTAAGAATCCATTTTAATTCAGATTTTCCTTGATAATTCTTGTTTTTTCAAGGCAATACGATACCACGCTATTCAAGGAGGAAGTTTTTTGTTACGCAAAGATAATAGAATTAGGATCAACAGGAACATAAACGTGCCTCAGGTACGTCTGATTGATCAGAACGGAGTTATGGTAGGCATTATGCCGACTTTTGAAGCCGCCGCCAGGGCCCGCAATGCCGGCCTTGACCTGGTGGAAATTGCCCCCACGGCAAAACCGCCGGTATGCAAGATAATGGATTTTTCCAAATACCTGTACGAAAAGGACAAGCAGGAAAAGGAAAATCGCAAGAAGCAGAAAACCGGAGGGCTTAAGGAAATAAGGCTCAATCCCCGCATAGGCGAGAATGATCTGCAGACCAAAATCCGTCAGATGGACAAATTCCTCCAGGAACATAACAAGGTGCGTGTCACCGTTGTCTTCAGGGGCAGGGAAAATCAGCACAAGGATCTTGGCGAGAACATTCTTGACAGGATATGCGAGGCTCTTTCCGCGTCAGGGGCAAAAGAGGGCAAGCCACAGCTTCTGGGCAACCGCATGAGCATAACGATAGCTCCGCAGACAGGCAAGGCACAGCCCAAGCCGATGAACAGTCCCAAAATAACGCAGCCCGAGGAAAAATAAACGGTAATTTTCGTATTACGTTGCATATTTTGTATAATATATTAGATTTATTTAGTGGAAAACCTGTATATGCCCAGGCATTTTCAGGCTTTCCCGAATATAAAGAGAGAAATTATGCCAAAAATTAGATCCAACAGCTCAGCAAAAAAGCGTTTTAAGAAAACCAGCTCAGGAAAATGGCTTCACCGCAAAGCAGGCCTTCGTCATCTTTTGACAGGAATGTCGGCAAAGCGCGGCAGATTCCTGCGCAAATCCGGCGTTTTCGAAGAAACATCATCGGAAGGCCATCTCTTGGCGAGTTACCTTCCTTACAAATAAACTTGAATTAAGGAATGAATTACTATGAGAATCAAATATAGTGTCGCACGCCACAAAAGAAAGAAACGTGTACTTAAACTCGCAAAAGGCTATTACGGCGATAAATCACGCCGCCTGCGCCAGGCGAAACAGCAGGTAGCAAAATCCCTTACAACGGCTTACATACACCGCCGTGACAAGAAGGGCGATATGCGCAGCCTCTGGATAGTGCGTCTCAACGCCGCTGCCCGCGAGGAAGGACTTTCCTACAGCCGCTTTATTGATGGTCTTCACAAGGCCAACATAACACTCAACCGCAAGATGCTTTCCGAAATCGCAATACGCGACCCTCAGTCTTTCAGGCAGCTTGCCGAAACAGCAAAAAAGGCGCTGGCAGCAAAATAACGCGCATTTAACAGGACAAACACAGTGACTCCTGAAGAATGGAAGGGGAAACTGTCCGCCATAAAGGACAGTTTCTCCTCTTTGATTTCTGAACACAAGGCCGACTATGAGACGCTTTATCAGCGTTTCCTGGGACGCAAGGGCGAGCTTAGCCTTCTTCTTCGCGATCTGAAAGACATCGCCGTTGAGGAACGCAAGGCCCTTGGCGCACTCGGCAATGCCGCAAAGCAGGAGCTTACGGCAGCGGCGGACAAGGTAAGATCCGCGATAGACGCTCATTGCCAGAATGGCAGTTCCGCTCCAAAAATAGATATAACATTGCCGGGAGTGAATTTTCCAAAAGGTTCACTACATCCACTTACGCAGACGATGGACAGGATTTCCGGAGCGTTCTTGAAACTGGGATTCAGTCTTGCCTCCGGTCCGCTTGTGGAAGATGACTGGCATTGCTTTGAGGCCCTTAATTTCCCTGAATGTCATCCGGCAAGGGACATGCAGGACACGTTCTATGTAAATTCAAAGGACGGAAAGGGCAAGGACAAGCTGCTTCGTACACAGACATCCACCGTGCAGATACGGGTAATGGAAAAACAGAATCCTCCGCTACGCGTGTTCCACCCCGGAAGGGTGTTCCGCAATGAGGCGGTTGACGCTAGCCATGCCTTCGCATTTCATCAGGTTGAAGGGCTTTACGTTGACAGGAACGTGACAATGGCGGATCTCAAATGGACGGTTGACGCGTTTATGAAGGACCTTTTCGGCTCTTCCGTGCGTACAAGGTTCAACCCATCCTATTTCCCATTCGTCGAGCCGGGTGCGGAAGTGGACATGAGCTGCATATTCTGCAAGGGACAGGCGGAGCATTGCCCTGTCTGCAAGGGAACAGGCTGGCTGGAGCTGCTCGGCAGCGGAATGGTTCACCCGAACGTCCTGAAGGCCTGCGGACATGATCCCGAGGTTTGGAGCGGATTCGCATTCGGTTGCGGTGTGGAGCGTGTCGCAATGCTTCTGTATGGAATAAACGACATGAGAATGTTCTTTGAGAACGATTTCCGTCTGCTGGAACAGGTGAGGTAAGGTGGCATTATGAAAATAGTTTATTCATGGCTTTGCGAATATCTTGAAAATGCCCCGGCGGCAGAGGAGCTTATAGCTAAACTTGACCGCATAGGCCTGAAGGTTGAGGCTACGGAAAAGACCGGCCCGGATTTCACAGGCGTAATTGCCGCTAAGATCATTGCGATAGACGCACATCCCAATGCGGACAAGCTGCACATAGTGACAGTGGAAAGGGGCGACGGAACGCAGAAGCTCGTATGCGGAGCGCAGAATATAGCCGTAGGACAGGTTGTCCCACTGGCAACCCTTGGTGCTAAACTGCCCGGCGGAGTGCTTAAAAAGGCAAAGATTCGCGGCGTGGAATCAGAGGGAATGTTATGCTCCTGCTCGGAGCTGGGAGTTCCCGGAGATCCCAGCGGCATACTTATGCTGCCGCTTGAAACGCCTCTCGGCACAGATGTAAGGACGCTTTATCCGAAGGGCGAGCTTGTAATGGAAGTGGAAATACTGCCAAATCAGGGACATGTACTTTCCCATTACGCCCTTGCAAGGGAACTTTCCATATTCTACGGGTACAGGCTTAACAACATAGACGTGATTGAGGCCGGAAATGCGGGGAATGGCAATCTTGACGTGAACATTCACGATGAGGATTTGTGCCGCAGATATACGGCAATATCTATGAGCGGATGCTCAAATGCCAAAACCCCGGACTGGATGGCGGAGCGTCTTTCGTCAATAGGCGTAAACCCGAAGGGAAACATTCTCGTGGACGGTTCAAACTATGTCATGTTTGAGCTGGGACAGCCGTTGCACTGCTTTGACGCGGACTGCCTTAAGGATTGCAAGATCAATGTACGCAGGGCCGTTGCCGGAGAGAAATTCACTGCACTGGACAAGAAGGAATATACGCTTCACGAGGACAATCTCGTAATAGCGGATTCGGAAAAGCCAGCCGCACTGGCAGGTGTCATGGGCGGTCTGGGCAGTGCTGTTTCGGACAGTACTGACAATATCGTTATAGAGGCAGCCTGTTTTGATTCAGCAAGCGTACGCCGCACTTCAAAGGAAGTAAATCTCAAAAGCGACTCATCCTATCGCTTTGAGCGTGGCACAGACCCGGAAATGACAATGTTCGCCGCCCTGCGTTTTGCGAAACTGATAAGGGACGCGCAGCCATCCGCCAAGATAACAGGCGTTATGGACAAGTACGCAAGGCCTTACAAGGCACAGCCAGTACAGGTTTCTACGGAATCCCTGAACCACATTCTAGGCACAAAGGTATCCAATGAAACCGTATACAGCTGCCTTAAGGCGTTCCAGCCGGATCTGCCGCAGGGAAATGGGGAATGGCAGTTCATGCCGCCGTCATTCCGTCCTGATCTTGTTGCTAATTGCGATATTGCCGAGGAGCTTGCAAGGTACATAGGCTACGATGCTATACCGTCGGAATCCAATATGCCTATGATCAAGTCGGTGATAGCACCAGAATATGCGATTGCCGCACAGCTAAGATATGCCTTCGCCGTGCTTGGCTTCAACGAGATATACAATCATGGCTTTCTGTCTGCCAAGGAAGCGAAAGTATGCGGCAAAGAGCCTGAGGAATGTCTGCAGGTGATAAATCCGCTTTCATCGGATCTGCAGTATCTCCGTCCGTCGCTGATAGCGGGAGCATTGCGTGTGCTTGCGTTCAATATGAACCATGCCAGGGAACATGCCCACATTTTTGAAATAGGCACTGTATACCACAAGGATGGCAGCGAGGAAATGCGTTGCGGCGGCCTGGTATTCGGAAAGCCGCATGAAAGCAACTGGGCCGGAAAGGCCGAAGGAGCGACATTCTTCGCCCTCAAAGGAGCGTTGCAGTCATTCCTTGCCAGAAAGCCCGGATTCCGCTTTGAAAAGCCAAGACAGACCCCTTCCTACTATGAATGTGGCGTATGCCTTGAAATGAAAATGGGCAAGGATTCACTTGGCTATATGGGACAGGTTTCCCAGTCCGCATGCAAGGCAATGGATGTCAAGGAAAGCAATGTGTTCTATTTTGAACTAAGCATTCCTGTCCTTGCCGCCGCGTTCAAACGGGAATTCTGGCAGGAAGTGCACAAGATGAAGCCGGTTTCATCGTTCCCATCCAGCTGGAGGGATCTGTCCTTCACCATTGACGAGCAGCATGAATGGGCAATGATAGAGAAGGCCTTCAACGGCGTAAAGGATCTTGCCGAAGTAAAGCTGATAGACGTGTTCAAGGGCAAGAATGTCCCGGCAGGACAACGCAGCCTTACAGTGCGTTTCATTTTCTCGTCTATGGATAAAACCCTTACCGACGTGGAAATAAGCGAACGCCTCAAAGGCGTGCTTGAAAAACTGCAAAACAAGTTCGGTGCGAAACTGCGCGAATGAGCTTTGCGGTACAATAAATAAAAAAGCTCCGGCTAGTCCGGAGCTTTTTTATATCGTCATTCCGGCTTTTTCAAGTGCCTCCCTCAATGCTGTGGCGGTGCGGCTCATTCGTGAAAGCAATGTACCCATCTTCTCGCCGGTCATTTCTGAAATTTCCTTGAACGAAAGTCCTGAATAGTGTCGTAGGTAAAAAATCTCCCTTTGCTCGTATGGCAGGGCATCCAATGCCTTTCTTATTTCCTGCCGTATATTGGCATTTTCAAGCTGTCCGTCAGGACGCAATGAGTCATCCTCTTTAAGTCCTAGGAATACAGAGCCTTCCGTGTCCCCGATTCCATCATCAGTACTGCCTGACATGCTTACTTCCCTAAGGCTGGCCTGCTTGCGTATATAATCCAATGTCTCATTCCTTGCCACGGTAAAAATCCAGGATCGGAACTTGTATCTGTCCTTGTAAAGTTCCGGTCTTAGGGCAAATTTGAGGAATGTTTCCTGAAATATATCCTCGGCAGCGTCATGTCTGCCAACAATGCTAAGGATATAGCCGAACAGATCCGCCTTGCAGCGTCGTATAAGCTCTTCAAGAGCCTCCTGCCGTCCGCTGGAATAATCCGCAGCAAGTTCCTCTTCGGAAAGCTCTTTTAATGGGGAAAAAGTCTTTTTGCGGAAAAAAAAGCTCATTTAATTATTGTATCAAAGCAGAAAGCGTTTTTGTCAGAAAAATTTCCAGCACACAAGGGAATTGTCAATAAACTCTCCAATAGAACAGCCTTTCATATTTTCACTCCCTTGAAAAGGAATTTGTATGTGTCCTTCTTGCGTGAAAAGAAATTCATCTGTATTATTATTTTAGCAAAGGCAGTGCTTCCTATGTTGAAAATCATCCATTGCGACGGGCAATTGTTCCTGTCAGCAGCCTTAGTTCCGATACTTTGAGCAGTATCAATGATGAGAAATATATCGCTATTGCCGAGATTATTGCCACTATCGTTATGGCGATATTGCTTTCAAGCCATTCCGATACAAGCCAGGCAAATCCTCCGGCACAGGCCGAGCTGAAAACGATCTTTGCCAATGCCAGGTTAATGATATTGAAACCTGTCCGCCGCCGCATTATTATCAGAAATGCCGCCGCCGCTATGGCGGAGCTTGCCGCAGTTGCAAGCAGAAGGCCTGCCGCGCCCANNATTGCTGGCGTTTTCTTGTCGCCTGCGGCGTACAATGCTGAGGCAAGAACCTTGTTTAGACCGAAAAACGGAATGCCCAGACAGGAATAGACAAGTACCCTTGCGGTCATTTCCGTATGCTCCGCTGTAAAATTGCCGTGCTGGAACAACAATGTGCATATAGGCATTGCTATGGCCGCCAGTCCGAAAGCCGCAGGCAGAAGCATTATCTGCGACGTGAAAACCGCACGGTAAAGATGTGCGTTGAATGCCACATTGTTTTTTTCCGCCGCAAATCGGGAAAGATAGGGCAGTGCCGTCACCGCCGCCGCCGCCGCGAACATGGAAACGGGAAACTGCGTAAGCCTGGCCGCATTGTAAATTGCCGTTATTGAGCCTTCCCGCAGAAAACTGGCAAACGCCGTATCAAGAACCAGGGCAAGCTGATCCTGTGCGAGTACCGCCGTAGCAGGAACTGCCGCAATCACGAGGGGGAAAACCTTTGCGGAATCACGCAGTCTTGATAGTCTTAGCGAAAATCCTTCCTTTTTCAACTGAGGATAAAGCAATGCGGCCTGCAATATGCCGGAAAACGAGGCGGCGGCGGCCATTATCGCTATTATATGCCTCTGCGGCATATCTCCGAAAATCCCTGCGGCATAAAGTGCTAGGACGGCCAGCACGGCTATTGAGAATATTCCTGGGGCGATTGCCGCTCGGAAGAACTGTCCCCTGCTGTTCAGAAGAGCCGTGAAATACGCAGAGACATTGACAAACAGGAAATGCGGTGCGAAGATTGCCGTAAGCAATGCCGTAAATGCGAAATAATCTGGGGCTGTCCTGAATCCGGCGGCGGTGAGCATTGTGAGCGGGCGGCAGCATACAATCCCAATTGCCGTAGCTGCGATTGATCCGTACAGCATCGCAGTCCAGAACCGTGATGCGAATTCGCCTGCGTTGCTGCCGCCCTTGTTGCGTTCCACGGCGTAGCCCGGAATGAATACCGCGTTGAGGCCGCCCTCGCCCAGTGTCCTGCGGAACAGGTTTGTAAGACGGAATGCCGCATAATACGCATCCGTCATCGCACCGCCGCCAAATGCCGCCACGACGGCGGCATCACGCAGGTATCCCAATGCCTTCGTAAGAAAATTCGCCCCTGCCCAGGAAAAAAAGTTGTTCCTTATCTCGTTTCTGGCAGGAATTTCCATGTTTGNNAAATTTGCTTTTTTTGTCATAAATATCTAAAATATATTGTATGAAACTTAAAACAGGAAGACATACTAGTGCCATAAAAGCGTGGCGCAAATCTGAAAAACTGGCCTCCAGAAACCGCGGCATCAAGGCGAGAATCCATGATATTACCAAGGAATTCAAAGCCAATGCGGCGAAGAAAGACTTAGAGCAGGCCCAGAAAATTCTGCCGAAGGCTATGTCAATGTTAGACAAGGCCGCAAAAGTAGGCACTATTCACTGGAAAGCAGCCGCCAGACGCAAGTCCCGCATGACGGCAGCTTTGAACTCTATGATTTCCAAATAACTTTGTTGCGGCAAAGTTAAAATAATAATCCGGGTTTCCGTAATGGCAATCCGGATTTTTCATTTCTGTTTCAGTTCCGCCGTCAATTCCATTATCAGCTGCCTTATAAGCGCGGCGGGATCCAGCTTGTTGGAGCTTTTGAGTTCTGAATCAACGTAAATGCAGCGGTTAAGGCATCTAACAAGCTGCTGCTCGTTGTGCCTTGCCGCCTTTCCCTTGTATATTCTAGCCTGCCATGGGGAATTGAATAGAGGTGGCAGCTCATCGCTGTCGCCGGACATTTTCGCGCTAAGCAGCCTTTCCGTGCAGGAGGCTATTTCCGCAAGTAGCTTTAGCGGCTCCTCGCCGTTGGCAAGCATTAATTCAGCCGTCTTTATGGCTGCGACACGGTTCTTGTCCGCAATATGGTTTCCAAGTGAGAAGGGCATTACCTTCTGCGAATATCCGCAAATCTCAGCAGCTTCCTTTTCCGTAAATGTCTTCTTTGAGGAACTGAGCATATAAGTCATTATCTTTTCTGCTTCCGTATCAAGAGCGGCCATTGCCGTGCCTGCCGCATCAACAATCATTTCAAGAGCGGCCATGTCGCTTTTTACCTGTGGCAGAAGTCTTGATTTCAGATATTCGGCAGCGTCATTCCCATCCATTCTGGGAAAGGAAATCTCCGCACAGTCCTTTGGCAGGTTTTTTTTGAATGGATCTGTCTCCCTGCCGAAATTTGCGGCAATTATCATGCAGGTGCTGTCGCATGGATTTGAAATATATTCCGCAAGGGCATCCCTGTCATTTTTTTTAAGTTCCTCGGCATCCTTCAATGCCATAAAACGCACTGCCGATATCATCGGCACTGTCTGTGCCTCGTATAGGAACGAGGCCATGTCGCAGTTCTGTGCCAGCATTACTGAATAGTTGAACTCGTCGGGTTGGAATATTTCCCTTATCTGGCGTATCAGCTGATCCTTTCTTGCCGTCTCGCTGCCGTGGAAATAGTATACAGGGCGTGTCCTGCCCTTTTTCCATTCCTCAATCACTTCTTTCCAGGAAAGGCTTGCCATTAGCGGTCAATCTCCCTTACCCCGCCGTCTGATGCGTTGTCTGCCTCCGGCGTTGGTGCGGCTGGGCTGCCCGGCTCTACACCGTCTGGCAGAGGAGGCAGTTTCTTGCGGCTTATGCTGCTTATTGAGCCAAATCCCTCCACGGTGCGGAGGGTTATGTTCTTGGCAAGGGTTTCCCAAAGCTCCTCTCGGGCGGCCTCCTCAGTCATGCCTCCGGGCAAAGCCGCGGCGGAGAATACCTTGGTTGCCTGCAATGCCGGTTCTTCCCAAAGATAGCGGTTTTCGGCCAGATCCAGGAATCTTACGCTTACTATCACGTTCATCTTGTAAACATTAGCCACCATGTTCACGTCGTATTGCAGGGGTGTTAGCATGTAATTGGTTATTTCGCCTATCAGTACGCCGTCAGCATTGTTTTCCGTTGTCACGGTATATTCGCCGTTTTTCAGCAGCTCCTCGGATAATGCTAGCGTAACCTTCTCTTCCAGTCCGAATTGCGGTGTCTTGTTTGTAAATGGCCGCACAGCTACACGCTTTATGTGTACTGGCAATTTCTGATCCGTCGGGGTATATGTGATATTGCCTGTATCCATGCATGCGGAAAATGCCGCAAATACAAGCGGAATTGCGAAAAAGACGGTGGTTTTTCTTAATATTTTCAATATGTTCAGGCTCATGGCGAATATTCCTCAATATTATTATATTAAAATAAAGTGCCTAAAAAGTAATTTTTCAACTTTTTGCACTGTGAGAATGGATAAGGAAACACTGAAAAAAGTCTCACAACCGTCATTCCCGCATGTTGTTAGCGGGAATCTCTACAGTATTTGCCTACGATATGCCCGACTACTACTTTCAGGCATGACGATGTATTAGGAAATTTACAATAATTGCTCATTTCTAACTGCTCATTGCTAATTTAAAAACGACAATACGTTGTCGCATTGACCTGCTATAATTTGTATATGATCGTGTGGCAGAAATTTGTTGCCACAAATGGCATAAATGTGAAATTTTCGGAGTAAAATTTCATATAATCTAAATATGCCGATTGACGATTATTACAAAATGCAAATACGCAAAAAACCTTTTGGTATAGGTCAGGACATCTTCGCCAACATGCGAAGATCCCAGTATGTTGACAAGACCTTGCTTGTCAGGGATATAATATACAGTGATACAAGTGTATTCCTGTTCACACGTCCTCGTCGCTTTGGCAAGACATTGAATATGACAATGTTGCAGACCTTCTTTGAAAAACCTTTGGACCTGTCTCTTATACACATCT
>LXOW01378998.1_pt1 | contig 13348 bp, 10 predicted proteins | sample 1368591 | NCBI WGS metagenome assembly LXOW01 (sample SAMN04884650, study PRJNA319009) | bovine gut metagenome | isolation source: Cow rumen | host: Bos taurus | place: Italy: Legnaro (PD) | collected 2014-07-09
GACAGGGCCTATAATGCCGCCGACGTCTTCGTACTGCCATCGCTGTCGGAAAACCTGCCGAACTCTATCATGGAGGCTATGGCCTGCGGCGTACCCAGCGTAGGGTTCCGCGTTGGTGGCATCCCAGAGATGATAGACCACCTGCAGAATGGCTATGTGGCTGACTACCGCAATGCGGAAGACCTGGCCCGTGGCATCCGCTACGTTCTGGCCGAGGCCGACTACGACACCCTAAGGCGCCAGTGTTTGCATAAGGTTGCCCAGTGCTACTCGCAGCAGCGCATCGCCGAACAGTACATAGAAGTTTACGGTTCATAGTTGATAGTTCATAGTAATAGTGATGATCAGAATAACTGTTGTAACTATAACATACAATGCCGCCAAGGTCTTGCAGCGCACATTAGACAGCGTGCTGTGCCAGACCTACGAGGGAGTGGAACACTTGATAGTCGATGGTTCATCTACGGACGGAACATTGTCGATGGTCAGACAGTACAAGGAGGTGAGCGATGCCTCGAACAACCACCACAAGGTCATCATTCTCTCTGAGCCAGACCACGGCATCTATGATGCCATGAACAAAGGCCTCACTCAAGCATCAGGCGACTACATCGTCTTCATGAACGCAGGCGACTTCCTCCCACAAGCCGATACCATCGAGAAGGTAGTACACCTCTGCCAATTGAACGAGCGACCAACGGACGAACTGCCTGGCGTGCTCTACGGCAACACCAATATTGTCGATGGCCAAGGCCGCTATCTGCATCCGCGTCGTCTGCAACCACCCGAACGGTTAACATGGAGGTCGTTCCGACAAGGCATGCTGGTGTGCCACCAAGCTTTCTACGCCCGCACCGACATAGCCAAGAACAACCAATACGACACGCGCTACCACTATTCGGCAGACGTGGACTGGTGTATCCGCGTGATGAAAGAAACAGAACGCTTGGGCTTAGAGCTCTGCAACACAAACATGGTGATAGCCAACTACACCGAGGAGGGCGCCACCACGCAACATCACCGTGAATCGCTGAAAGAGCGCTACCGCGTCATGGCTTATCATTATGGTAACGTGCAGACGTTCTTACTCCATGTCTGGTTTATGCTAAGACGCTTTATACAAAAATAAAAAGTCAAGAGACTTACCTTTCAATAAGTGCTACGGCGTAGGCGCTGATACCCTCTTGACGACCGGTAAAGCCCAAGCGCTCGGTAGTAGTAGCCTTGATGGATATTTGGTCTGGGTCACAGCCGACGACATCTGCTAAGCATTGTTGCATCTGAGGGATATGTGGATTCATCTTCGGTCGTTCAGCACAGATAGTGGCATCAATGTTAACGAGCCTATAGCCCTTGGTAGCTATCAGCTCAATGGTCTTGGCAAGAATATCTTTGCTATCCATACCGTCAGTCTCTGCTGCCGTATCAGGGAAGTGGTAGCCGATGTCGCGCATACTAGCAGCGCCAAGCAGAGCGTCACAGATGGCATGTATCAAAACGTCAGCATCACTGTGTCCTAACAAGCCCAACTCATAGTCCAGTTTAATGCCACCCATCCACAGTTCACGTCCTTCCACGAGTCTGTGTACGTCGTATCCCATTCCAACTCTTATCATCGTTATCGTCGGTGTTTCGTTATTTCGTTATCTCGTTATAACGGTATTCAGTCATAACAGTGTCATTATTTAAACAAGTCCTTAATGCCGTCCATGTCAAAAGCTAGCGTGAAGCGCAGCGTCTGATCAAGAGGATTGCTGCGGGCAGTAGAGATGACATAACCAACATCAAGAGAGAAAACGTTCATGCGGAAACCACCACCGACTGTGAAATACTTGCGGTTACCCTTGTTCTCTGACTCATGGTGGTAGCCGGCGCGCAGCGAGAACTGGTCGTGGTAGATGTACTCAGCACCCACACTCCACTGAATTTCCTGCAACTCTTCCTTGAAACCGCCAGGAGCATCGCCAAAGCTCTTGAAAGCTCCCGCAATAGAGCTGACATCATTGTACTCGTCAATGACACGCTGCTCGTAATCTTCCTTAGCCTCACCATCATTCTGCTTTGGCAACGTAGGCACCAACAACTTATTGGCATCGATGGCAAAGGAGAAGCGGTTATACTCATCGACAGGTACCATCAGCGAAGCACCCAGACGCATGTTTGCGGGCAGGAAGTTCGAACGATCATCGCCAAAATAGGTAATCTTTGAACCAATATTTGAAATATTCAAGCCCAGCCCCAACTGACACTCACGCTGTCCAATGTTCAAATATTTGTTGTAGTAACAAGCCAAGTCGGCTGCAAAGGCCGATGCAGGTGAGGAATCCTCAGTATAGTCGTAGCGCAGGTCGCTATATAGCCATCTTAGGACTGCAGCGATAGAAAAGTTCTCGCTAAGCATCAGCGAGGCACCGGCATCCAGTGACATTTCATAAGGTTTCACCGTCATAGCGTTCTCCTCGAGTGATGTCATTACCTCACCCAACGAGAAATAGCGCAGCGAACCGCTGATGCTAGCATAGTCACCGATGCGGTAGTAACCAGCCAGATAAGCCAGGTCAATGTCGTTGACCAGCTGACGCAGCCACGGTGTATAGTTCAGTGCCACTCCTGCACGGCTGATACAGAACGGATACTTCGCGGGGTTCCAGTATTGTGAGTTTACATCAGGGTCGGTGGCAGCACCAACATCGCCCATACCGGCAGCACGAGCATCGGGAGCAATGGTCTGCGACACCACAGCATGCTCAATGGGGTTAAACTCGCTTTTAGTATCCTGAGCAAAAGAAATGAGAAATGAAAAATGGGAAATGAGAAATGCTGACAGCAGCAGTACTCTTTGAATTGTATTCACTTCTTGAATGTTGTTCTTAAGTTTCATTATTTTGTCTATTTATGAGTCAATACTATAAGTTTCTTGGCCTGTGAAACATAGCTACTACCATCGCAGCTGATACGTACACGATACAGGTAGACACCCGTCTGAATACGACGCCCACCATCGACGGTTAAATCCCAGTCAACAGTATAGGTATTTTCCGTTGACACCCCAGTCTCACTATGTGACCATAATTGGCGGCCAGACATGTCAAAGACATCCAAGACAACGTCCATATCACAACCCACACGGTCATGGATAATGCGAAACGAGGTTGCCGTAGTTGCAGGATTTGCCGTACACTCTACATCGAAGATGCGCGGTTCAAGCCCCTTTGCCACATTGAAGGTCAGTTCTGCCGTCGAAGAGTTGTTAAAGATATCCCAGGCACGGAACAACAGTTTGTGAGGTCCGTATGAGAGCGTGGGAATGCTGTAGCCGACGGTGCCATTGGTATAACTGCCAAAATCGAATTTGAAATAATCATTCAGCGTATAGGTTTTTGTTGCATCTCCGTCAATGATTAGCTGTAGGTCATGACCGATGCTACTCCCGGTGGCATTAATTCCGTCCTCGTCATAGAGCTCTGCCACAAAATAAGGCATAGGATTTACGTCATCATCATTAGTGAACGAGGTACTGTTCAGGTAGCAATAAATGCTCGGACCCGTCTCATTACCTCCCTGCGAAGCACCCTTGCCAAAGGCAATCTGTTCAGAGACTCCATTGGCCTTCTGCTGTTTATCATTGCTTTGGGCATAGAGGCTAATTTGTCCGCATAGCTCAGAATAGCTAATATCTTTAGGAACGGCAAAAGAGAACGTAAAGCGTCCATCCTTCACCTGATCGGTACCGCTATAAACAATATTTGGACGGTCATAGAACACAAATGGTTCATCGGCTTCTGACGTGTCGTTGAGTCGGCAGACGACTTGCTCACGGGCATCACGCACCGTTGCAGACAATGTGCCGTTGAAATCATCGGCGACAGTACCGTCTTGACGGGTGACATAGCCGCTAATGGTAGCCTTCGAGCCGGCGCCCAGTGTCTGCATCTGTTCCGACAATACCGACACGCCATTAATCGCCTCAACGGTAATGCCTAGCGTCGGGGCTGCCAAACGCATGGCAGGGTCACCTAACAACGAATACTGCAACTTATTCAGTGTGCGGTCATTTGAATAAACTGGTTTACCAGACTTATAACCTGTCAGAATACCTGTCTCTATAAGCTCGTTTTTAGCACGGCGTACAGCTTCGCCAATGGGGAGCAACTTCCCACTGGCATCTTTGCTCAACACATGACGCAGGAAAGCAACATTCATGAGTTTGTTGTAAATCTGATACACCGTACGTGTGGTGCCGAAGAAAGCAATAGCCCCTCCCTTGCTATTAAACATCGCTGTTTCGCCAATGTTCTCTTCCTGACCATCGAAAGGCATAATGTCACAAGACGCTGTCACCCATAGCGGTAAATTGCTCGATGTGTTTTCAAAGTCATTAAGGTGCAACACATATTCGTGGGACACGGCATCTGCACGTCCATGTCCGGCATAGTCCATGATGAGGGCACCATTCTGCATCTGCTGACGGATAAGCCGCTCAACGTCGGGATAGCTATTGCCTGTCGACGAGCTGACACGTTGATAGGCATCCCACATGATACGCTTGACTTGATAGGAAGGATAGACTTCCTCAACCATGCAAGCCGCGCTGTCAGCATCCTCCATATGGGCATTCTGGTTACCATCATCGCCCATAAAGCACAAGACATTCTGCCATGCACCAGCTGATTCGTTATTCGTATAGTTCACTATCTTGTCAACAACCACAGAGGCCTGGTCAGCAGTTCGTGCAGAAATACGGCCGACAGCAACGTCTGACTTATCTGTCTTCAGGTTGCCACCCTCGCCTTCGTCCAGCATACCAAAGAAATCATCGGTGACGTAACAGTCGGTAGAGCTAGCGGAATTCTCGCTCTCAAAACACAGGAGGAAATCATCGGGCGATGCCTTCTTCCAGTCACTACTCAGCATACGGTTATCCCAAGCACCGTCACCCATCAGCAACAGATAACTCGGCATGTCTGCATCGGTCTCAGCACGGTCATAAAGCATCTTCATATATCGACGATAGGCATTTGCATCGGGGGTTCCGCTAGAAAACTCATTATACAATTCGTCAGCAGGAACAATACGAACCCGCAGGCCATCCTGCTTCTCGTGCAGGGTTTTCAGTCGTTCAGCCTGTGCCAACAGTTTCTGCGTAGTGGGAATAATAATTACCATATCTACAGCCGTATCAGCATGATGGTCCTGATTGGTGATGCCATACACCACCTCTGGAACAGGAAATGTCCCACTACTAAGGTCGGGAGTTGGTGCAACCTCTGCGCTATACAGCGAGATATAGTCCAGACGCATGGTGCTGCCATCGCCGGCGACATGGGAGATACTGATGGTATTGGTTGGTTGGAGATTCACCTGATAGGTCTTCGTAGATGACTTCATGACATCATGACTGCCAATAGCACCAATAGAGATGGTACCCACATTTTTGCCATTGACGCTGATTTCGGCCTGAGCATTATTGCCTTTACCGCTAGTCTCAGCCGTCATAGCTACGGTAATGCTACCAGTCTGTGTGTTGGCATTGGCCGTCACTGTATAGTCGCGCTTAGTTCCCACAGTGAAAAGCTGGGCGTCATAGAGATTACGACCGCCATGATACCAAGCATAGTCGTCAACCTCATAGAGTGTATTGTGGTAGTCGGCACTGGGATAAATACTGGCAAGGAAGGTCTCTGTGTCAACTTTCAGCGGCTCTCCATCGTCCTCCGTGAGGAAGTAGTAGCCATAGGTAGAATAGGGATTTCGGATGCGGTGATTGTTCGCATCCCACGACACAGGTCCTACCGCATAGAACAAACGGCGACCATTCACCTCACAGATGGGAAGTTCATGTAAGTCATCGGTCTCGGTCAAATAAGCTGCCGAAACTTTCTCGGGCTGCAAGGCGCCACCGTAACCATAGATTTTCACCTTATTAATATCGGTAAAACCAGCTTTTTTCACGACATCACTCGTCAGTTGATAAATGCCTGTAGCGGGAACACTAATCTTTACCCAACGTCCAGTAGCCAACACGGAATGCTCGGCATAGCCGTCTGATCCTGCCCGCTGTTTCCTATGTTTTTGAACCTCATGAACCTCTAATTTAAAACTCACCAACTTCTGATATTGTCCGTCGCGAAATACCAACGGCACAAACGAGACCACAAGGTCGCCCTCCTTACGATCGACACAAAGCAGCTTCGTCACTTCCGGTAATTCCGGCAACGGAGCACCACTAATGGCTTTATAACGTGCCACCTCGGCCGTACTCATCGGTACAAATTCTGGATAGACTATTGACACCGTGTAGTCCTTACTATCAAAGTCGCGTCCAACTGGCATCTGGTGGGTAAAAACCGGCAGGAGCGAATCAACTTTAACCTGACTGGCTGTCAGGTTAAAGAAATCCTGCGCATTGGCTTTTTCTACAGCCAAACACGCCAACTATTATATAATATAGAATTTTTCTCATCTATTTCTTTTCATTCTATCATTCTATCCTCTAAAGGAAGAGACCACGGGGTCCCTACTTGCAATTAAACTCCAACACCTTACGTTCCTCAAGCCATCCCGTCAAGTGGTCGTCAATGTGTACAGGACCGACGCCTACCGGGGTTCCCGTAAACAACAGGTCACCAGTCTTCAGCGTGAAATACTGCGAGACGTAGGCAATCAGTTCGTCCACACTGTAGAGCATATCACTCGTACAACCTTCCTGCACCGTTCTCCCACTGCACCCTGCTACACGGTCTTCCGCCGTCTGGATGTCCAAGTGGAAGTGGAGGGCCTGGATGTCGAGGAACTTCTCCTTTTCCACCCAGTCGCCTATGACGGCAGAACCATCAAATCCCTTACAAATCTCCCACGGCAGGCCATTCGCACGGACTTTACGTTGCAAGTCGCGAGCCGTGAAGTCGATTCCTACAGTGACAGCATCGTAATAACGGTGGGCAAAGCGCTCAGGGATGCTCTTACCCAACCGGCTGATGCGCACCACAACTTCAGTCTCATAATCCACCTGCTCTGACCAGTCGGGAATAAAGAAGGGCTTATGATCCTTCAACAATGCTGAGTCGGCCTTAGTGAATATCACGGGATGCTCTGGTTTATATAACGCACCATCCAGCTCTTTATTGTGCTGGATGTAGTTCATTCCTACTGCAAATATCTTCATCTTTCGACAATATTTGGCGCAAAGGTACAAAATAATTCTTAATTCTTAATTCTTAATTCTCTTTTTTTTGTTACCTTTGCAGCGCAATGAAGAAGAGTCTGATCATCATCATGCTACTGGCGGCACATTATGTCGCAGCACTGCCAAAGGGCGACCCGCGTAGTATTCAGCTCATGGGCATACCCATTGAAGGTCACATCGACACACTGAAGGTGACGCTCAAGGAGGGCGACTTCACGGAATGGGGCAAGTCCGATGATGGAGAAGACTATTATTTTCGCGGTAACTTCTACGGTATACGTGCTAAACTCATGGTCAGTACTTCAGTTGAGACTGGGCTAGTACAGTCGGCATACGTCACTGTGGGCCCATACAGCACAAAAGATATGCTGCAGAAAAATCTTCAGTATTTCCTCTATAAAATGCAGAAAGACTATGGCAGGTTTACTGAGCGTAACGAAAGTTGGTTCTATATGGATGACTTCGGCAACGTTAAGTTGTCACTCATCGACCACGATAATGGCTCACGTAGCATTGGCATTCTGCTGTTGCCCACGGTACCTTATTACAAAGACGCCATTTCTATGGGACTGCGAGGAAACGTGCAGGAAGTCGTCACCCAGAATGCCGTAGCTGAGGATCAGTTCCTCCATTTTCACGGTAACGGACAGGCTGAGGATCTCGACCTCATAGACCGTCAGTACGACCGCCATGGCTATCTACTCAGTGCCCGCATACAGGAAAAAGACGGGTTCAGTATGATAGAATACAGTTACGACGACGATTACCGACTGGTACGTCGCACGTTGGAGAACAAAACTGTCGGCATCCGTTACGTTAACGATTATACCTACAATGATCAGGACGAACCATTGCTCCAACAGCAGAAAGTCTTCGACCAATCTGGGGAATGCATCATGACTATCAACATGCGCAATAATTATCTGACACGCGATGACAATGGCAACTGGACCAGCAACTCACTCTCTCTCACCTACTGGGAAAAAGGCAGCGAGGCTCAAAACACGACCGTCCTACAGAAACGCACATTAACCTATTGGGAGTAACATTATCCATTATCATAGAGAATGGCTCAGAAGCAAGTACAGGAACTCAAGCAGACACAACAGCAGAAACAAGTGCAAAGCATTACGCTACAGCAGCTTCTGCAGGCGCAGCTCACGGAGTTGCCCATCAACCAGCTTCTGGAACGCATCAACACCGAGATGGACGACAACCCTGCCTTAGAATCAGCACCGTCTGACTTCTCAGATAATCCTGAATATTCTGAAGCTCCAGACAATCTGGAATCTCCAGAAGCTTCTGATGCCACATCCGACTACCAAGAAGATCAACGTCAGTCGGCTCTCGACGATGCGCTGTCTTCCATCGGTCGCGATGACGAGGAATTACCCATATACTACAGTGGTGGACAAAACGGCGAACAGCGCGAGGAAATGGTCTATGGGCAAACTGTGTCGTTTTTCGATTTATTAAACGAACAGATGAATATGGCAGACCTCACTGAACAGGAACGCAATGTCATGGAATATCTCATCGGTTCACTGGATGATGACGGTCTGCTGCGCAAATCACTAGAAGCCATCAGCGATGAGTTGGCTATCTACCACAACATCGACATTTCACCAGACAACATCGAGCACGTGCTTCACCTACTGCAAGATTTTGACCCTGCTGGCATAGGGGCGCGTTCTCTACAAGAGTGTTTACTGCTACAAGTGAAGCGCCGCGAACCATCACACCTGCGTGACCTTATGATGGAGGTTCTGCAACAGCATTTCGAACTATTCACCCATAAGCACTGGCGACAGCTTGGACAACTATTAAAACTTAGCGAACTACAGACACAAGCGCTCATAGGCGAATTGCGCAGATTAAACCCCAAGCCAGGAGCATCCATCAGCGAGGCAGTAGGTCGTTCAATGCAACAAATAACCCCTGACTTTATCATCGACACTCACGATGACGGGACAGTGACCTTTACTTTGAACAATAGTGAGGTACCCGAACTGCACGTTTCGCAGTCGTTTACAGACACACTGAACGAATATCAGGACAATAAGGAGAACATGAGTCGCCAAATGAAAGAGGCCTTGCTATACACTAAGAAGAAAGTGGATGCTGCGCAACGTTTTATCGAAGCTATTCGCGTTCGTCGACACACATTGACCATCACTATGCACGCCATTATCCAGTGGCAACACAGGTTCTTTGAAGATGGTGACGAAGCCTCACTCCGACCAATGATTTTAAAGGACATCGCACAGCGCACAGGACTCGATGTCAGCACTGTCTCGCGAGTCAGTAATTCGAAATATGCCCAGACGCGCTGGGGAACATTCCCTTTGCGCTACTTCTTTAGCGACAGCTACGTCACCGCTACCGGTGAAGAACTGTCTACCCGTGAAATCAAGGCTGTCCTGCGCGATATTATCGATGCAGAGGACAAGCAAAACCCGCTTAGCGACCAGTCCCTTGAACTCGTGATGGCAAAACGCGGCTATCCCATTGCCCGCCGCACCATTGCCAAATACCGCGAACAGCTCGGTATCCCCGTATCCCGTCTCCGAAAATGAAACGACAGAAGCAATACATCTTTACTGCACGCATCATGAGCATGCTGTTCACGCCATTCTATCTACCCATCGTAGGCATTGCCGTGCTCTTCACATTCAGCTATCTCAGCATATTCCCTTGGTCATATAAGATACAAACACTGCTGCTGGTCTATCTCTTCACCATTCTACTGCCATCACTGCTCATACACCTCTACCGACACTACCAAGGGTGGAATCTTATAGAACTGGGACAGCGCCAGCGGCGCATGGTACCATATATTATCTCAATTCTCTGTTACCTTACCTGCATCTACGTCATGGAGTGCACACACATGCCCCATTTCATGAGTAGCATTATGATGGCTGCTTTGGCAGTACAAATTGTCTGCGCTAGCATCAATCTATTCTGGAAGATATCGACCCATACAGCTGCTGTGGGCGGTGTCGGTGGAGCACTTTTCGCCTTCTCACTATACCTTAGCTTCAACCCCGTCTGGTGGTTATGTCTGGTTTTCCTCATCGGAGGACTCTTGGGCACCAGCCGGATGATTCTGCGCCAGCACACACTCGCACAGGTTGTCGTAGGTTTTTGGATTGGCTTCATTTGTGCAGCCCTCGCCATTCTTTTTCTTTGATAATTGATAATTAATAATTGATAATTGACAATGAACGCACTCGTCACCATCATCATGGGCAGTACCTCCGACCTCCCTGTCATGGAGAAAGCCTGCCAACTACTCAATGACATGCAGATTCCTTTTGAAGTTCACGCTCTCTCCGCACACCGCACGCCACAGGCCGTGGAAGAGTTTGCCCGTAACGCAAGTAACCGCGGCATCAAGGTCATCATTGCCGCTGCTGGCATGGCGGCAGCACTGCCTGGCGTCATAGCCGCACAAACCACGCTGCCCGTTATCGGTGTACCCATCAAAGGTATGCTAGACGGCCTCGATGCCTTGCTCTCCATCGTCCAAATGCCACCAGGCATCCCCGTGGCAACCGTCGGTGTCAATGGTGCTATGAATGCTGCCATTCTCGCAGTACAAATTCTAGCCCTTGGCGATGAAGCTATAGCTCAACGCCTTTCCGAATACAAAGCTGGGCTCTCTGCCAAAATCGAGAAAGCGAATCGTGACCTTGCAGAAGTTCATTATGAGTTCAAAACTAACTAACATGACTATTCCTATAACTCCCATCATTTCCATGAGAAGAAAATCTTCCATTGCCCATGTAGGCAACATCGCTATAGGCGGTGATAACCCCATACGTATCCAGTCGATGGCAACCACCGACACAAACGATACCGAAGCTAGCGTGGCGCAGGCTAAGCGCATCATTGATGCCGGCGGGGAATTGGTACGCTTTACCACCCAAGGGANNAAGAATATCTCCGCCCGCCTAAAGGCAGACGGCTACCCCACCCCACTCGTTGCTGACGTACACTTCACAGCACATACTGCAGACGTTGCCGCACAATATTGCGAGAAAGTACGCATCAACCCAGGTAACTATGTCGACCCAGGTCGCACATTCAAACATTTGGAATACACCGACGAGGAGTATGCTGCCGAGTTAAGAAAAATTGAGGCAAAACTCATACCTTTTATCCATATCTGCAAGGAGCACCATACTGCCGTACGTATCGGTGTGAACCATGGATCGCTTAGTGACCGCATCATGTCGCGCTATGGCGACACACCAGCAGGCATCGTCGAGAGTTGTATGGAGTTTCTGCGCATCTTCCGCCGTGAAGCTTTCAACGACGTGGTCATCAGCATCAAGGCTTCCAATACCGTTGTCATGGTGCAGTCGGTGCGATTGCTGGTCAAGGCAATGGACGCTGAAGACATGCACTATCCGCTTCATCTCGGCGTCACTGAAGCCGGTGAAGGTGAGGATGGCCGTATCAAGTCTGCTGTAGGCATTGGCACCCTACTTACCGAGGGTATTGGCGACACCATCCGCGTCAGTCTCAGTGAAGAACCCGAGAACGAAATACCCGTTGCCCGCAAGATTGTGAGTTTCATAGAAGAATGTACCCAACTGCGTCAAGAGGCAGAAGCCCAAATTCAGGACGGTCGGATTTCCCTGCATTTTGACGATTGTCAGGACAATGAGGACTTGATGCTGAAGTGTGCTATGGCAGCCGGAGCGGCACTTATTGACAAGAAAGCCAACAAGTTAAGCATCAGCTGTGGCGAAACTTCCTCGTTCCTATCTCAAGAAAGGCTACGCGAGATAGAAGATACTATTCTACAAGCTGCACGTGTCAAGTTCACCAAGACAGAGTACATCTCGTGTCCTGGTTGCGGCCGTACGCTATACAACCTGCAGGATACCATCCGCCACATCAAGGAAGCAACGAAAGGCATGACAGGTCTGAAAATCGGCATTATGGGATGTATTGTCAATGGTCCTGGTGAAATGGCCGATGCGGACTACGGCTACGTTGGTGCCGCTCGTGGTAAGATAAGTCTTTACCGCGGCAAGGAGTGTGTCGAGAAGAACATCCCCGAGACAGACGCTGTCGAGAAACTACTGGAACTGATAGCAAGCGACCACAAAGTCTAAAGGGCCTTACGGTAACAGCGGTGCTTGCGGTGGATGCGGGCATCGAGGTACTGCCACTGCGAGCGGACACCCTCGTTGCTCTCCATCTGCGGCATGGCTTCGGCATACTCAAAGCCATAGCGCTGGAACCATTGGATGAGGTCGTCGAAAATAAGGGAGTTAGCACCTTTCTGGCGATATTCAGGCAGTACACCAATCAGCAATAGGTCGACCACCTTAGTTTTGTGCCACTTCAGGGTACGCAGCAAGTGCCACCAGCCGAAAGGCAACATGCGTCCATCACGTGTTTTCCGCAGTGCCGAGGTAAATGAAGGGAAGGTAATGCCAAAGCCTATCAGGCGGTGATCCTCGGTACTCCAATCCTCAATGCCGGTAACAAGGTTCAAGTCAGCAATCTTGATATATTGGTCTACTAACTGGTTAATCTGACGCTCACTAAGTTGTGAATAGCCATAAAGATCCTTATAAGTAACATTAATAATATCGAAGATTTCACGTCCCTTACCGCTGAGCAACTCCCTGCGGGTAAACTTCCTGACGTGTAAATTGTAGCGTTTGCCTACCATTTCANNCACCACCTCGGGAACCTTCACCAAATATTCCATATAGTCATTATCCTTCTCGAAGCCCATCTTCTCGATGTGCTGATGGTAGTACGGATAGTTGTAGTTGACATACATGGTAGCATCCTCATCAAAGCCCTCAATGAGCATGCCCTCGCGGTCCATGTCGGTAAATCCCATCGGGCCGACAATCTCCGTCATACCACGCTCCTGGCCCCACTGCTCCACCTTATTTATTAACGCACGAGATATCTCCATATCGTCAATGAAGTCAAGCCAGCCAAAACGGACGGCCTTACGTCCCCAGCGTTCGTTGGCACGGCGGTTAATGATGGCGGCAACTCGACCTACAGCCTTGCCATTGCGATAGGCCATAAAGTAGTCGGCTTCACAACACTCAAAAGCAGCATTCCTGTCACTACGCAAAGTGTTCATCTCATCTGAAAACAGAAACGGCACCGCCTTTGGAC
>LXOW01121862.1_pt1 | contig 13347 bp, 8 predicted proteins | sample 1368591 | NCBI WGS metagenome assembly LXOW01 (sample SAMN04884650, study PRJNA319009) | bovine gut metagenome | isolation source: Cow rumen | host: Bos taurus | place: Italy: Legnaro (PD) | collected 2014-07-09
AATCCCTGCAATGCCAAGAAGGGATGCACCGGTCTGACATTCGCAAAGCTCACCTACGATGCGGAGATAAAGATATACACTGTATCAGGGGAGCTTGTATGGCAGGCAGAGAAGCGGGACGAGTTTATGACAAAGGTCTGGGATCTGACCAACACCTACGGACACAAGGTTGCGAGTGGACTGTATGTGTATTACATAAAGTCAGGAAATTCCAGTATGAAAGGTAAATTTATTTTAATTAGGTAAGGATCAGTAATGGGTTTTTAAGTACGGAGAAAACTTATGAAAATATTAAAAAGTATAATCGTGTCAGCAATAACTGTGTTCACCTCGGTGGGATTGGCACATTCTTATAGCGTGTCAGGAGACATAAGGGCTGGTGCGACGCCCAATGCCTTTGTGTATCAGGGACGGCTTGAAAGAAACGGCTCTCCTGTAAGTGATACGTCAAGCTCAAAAACCACATTTTATTTCGCATTGTTCAACAAGGCGGAAGGTGGGAGTGCTGGTTCCGGAGGCAGTGCCTGTCTTTGCAAGGGAACTGAATGTAGTGCGGATGAGATAGCACAGCTTGATGCTTATGCAACAAATACTTCCGTAAGCAGGTGCTTATGGTACAGCGGCCCTGTATCAACGCAGGTTGTAAGTGGTGTTTTCTCCGTATCGGTTGAAGTTCCATGGCAGGCCTTGCGTTATCCTACGGAAAAATATTTAGAGCTTAATGTCAGTGGACAGCCTTTGTCCCCGAGGACAAGGATTGGCTCAGTTCCTTATGCCCTTGTTGCAAAAAAACTTGAGGACAATGCCTCGGTAAAGGTGTCAAGCCTTAGCGTGGCAGAGGACGGAAATATTTATCTGAATGACGGCTGTATAATATTCAACAACAATGGTACTACCAGCTCGCTCTGCTCGGCAATGACTGCAAGTGCCATAGGCAGTGTACAGGGAGAATCCGTATTCTTCTCAGCCGGAACCGAGATATATTTCCAAAACGGAAATCCTCTTGTAAGGACAATGACCATTGCCGAGAACGGAAAGGTAGGCATAGGCCCAGGTACAAACAATCCTACAAATATGCTTACCGTAAATGGCGACATAGGACTGTCTGGCACAATATATGGTTTTAATGAGACAACAGGAAATGATTCCCCAATAGTGATAGGAAGCTCTCTTTCTGTCACAAATGGAATAATAAATGACGGAGCTATTACCATCAATGAGGACTACATATCTCTCAAGCCTCTGAATGCTGATACAGGTACACAGCTTTATATTTCAAAAACAGGGAATGTCGGTATAAACACTGACAATCCGCAGTATGCCCTTCATGTAAACGGCAGCATATATGCGGCAGGTGGTAATAATGGCGGCATACAGGCCGGGAATATATTGGTAGGTGATTCCGATGCTAATCATCCGGAATATTCAGGTGCTATAATCAGAGGCAACAATAGTGATATTTACATTCAGAAGGACGGCAGCAAGCATATTGGCATAGGTACTACTGACACCAGTTTTACCAACAAGCTTGCTGTTGAGGGTGGAATAGCTACAGACAGTATGACTGTCACAGGTCCTGCCAATTTTGCGGGCAGCGTTGTTATTTCAGGTCCCAGCTTTACCATAAGCAATGGTATCGTCAATTTGCCAGAAACGCACATAAATGGAAACCTTAAGGTTACAGGCAAGATAGGAACAGATGATGGAGATCTTGCATATCTGAACAATGCAAATGTGTTTGAATCAACAAATACATTCAAATCAATTGTCACCATTTCCTCAGATGTGTATTCTTATGGTCGCATGGTTGTAGGTGCGGAAACAGAGGAAATGCCATTTGGCAATACGGACAACTACCTGGTGGTAAACGGTAATGCTGATGACAATAGCAAGGCAGATATTTACATATTGGGCGGTTCTGCCGCAAATGCCTCCTTGCGTTTTTACCATTCTGAAAATGAAACAGCCCGTCTGACAACCAATGGTATGGGCAATCTCAATTTCGTAGTCGCAGGTTCTACCGTATCAGAGCTTACGTCGGATTCGTACACGGTCAACAAGAACTTCAAAGTCGCTGATGATACCAGGACTGCTCTTTATATAAAGCAGTCTTCCGTAGCAATCAATTCCGCATCTGTTAACGATGAGGCAACCTTGAAGGTGGAAGGAAAAATGTATGTGGATTCCATACGTTTCAAGGATGGCAGCATTATTTCCAAATTGGATGAAATAGGCAACCCCACAGGTTTGCGTTCAACTGGCACTATAAGGATAGTCAGTGGAGAGGAAACAGCATTCTACAACAAGCAGGGCAATACAGAGACAAAGGTAATGTCTGTTGTGAACAACATGGTAGGCATAGGAGATGTCGGTGTGGGTGGGCCAAAGGCTGCCCTTCATGTTGGCGGAAACATGCTTATAGGAAATGTGGATAATCCATCTTCAGATCCTGGAACGCTTACTACATCAGGCAGCATTTATGCCGATGAAAATATCAATGCTAGTAAAATATATACCGGTGGTTTGGAAAGGATAAATTCTACCGGACAAATAGTAAGTGGCGAATGGCAAGGTGCTACTGTCGGAGTAGCATACGGAGGAACAGGAAAAACCAGCCTTGACAATGGAATATTAAAGGGCAATGGTACGAACATTACCGTAGGCAAGGTTGACCTGACAACTGAAGTTGACAATACCCTTCCAATAGCAAACGGCGGTACTGGAAACGGTGAGGATGTACTAAGCCATGAAGGTCCGATCCGTCTTGTAATGGATGGCCTTACCCCAAAACTTGCCACTGGAACAGTAAGCATGGCTACCGAGGTGACAGGTGTTCTTTCAATGGAGCATGGCGGCACAGGTCAGAATCTGAACGGCAAGCCAGGCATTTTGCGTAGCTATGGCACATATATTGGCACTGCCACTGTGAATCTTGCAAGTGGTACAGATGTTGAAGGAATACTCGCAATAGACAATGGCGGAACTGGGCGTTCCTCATATACGGAAAAGGGAATTCTTGTATATAATAGCGGTAGCATAGCACAGGTCAACCTGGCCAAAGGTGAAGTACTTATGGGAGACAGTGATGGCGTGCCATCTGCTGGCAGCATAACAAGTGCTGATGGAACTATTACCGTAGATACAAACACAAATAAGACTATCAGATTGTCTATACCACAGTCTGTCGCAACTGGAGCCTCTCCAACATTTGCAGGCTTGAAATTTGTAGGAGATGCGTGGTCTGATTCTGAAAACCACATGCTTCTTCTCAATAATGATGGAACTGTAGGACATACTGCCGAACTTCCTACAAGTGTTGTCACAGGCATATTGGGAGTTGCCAAGGGTGGTACTGGAAACGGTGAGGATGTACTAAGCCATGAAGGTCCGATCCGTCTTGTAATGGATGGCCTTACCCCAAAACTTGCCACTGGAACAGTAAGCATGGCTACCGAGGTGACAGGTGTTCTTTCAATGGAGCATGGTGGCACAGGACATAACGCATATACTGCTGGTGATTTCCTTGTCGCTACTGGAACAGGTACATTCAAGAGAATGCGTCTTGCAAATGGGCAGGTCTTCATTGGCGATGAGGGTGATATGCCTGTCGCGGCATTGATCGCAGGCACAGCAAACCAGGTTGCTGTTGAGACAGCCCCAGGCAGCATTACATTAAGTCTGCCACAGAATATACACACGGGTGCTACACCTACCTTCGCAGGACTTACATTGACAGATCTGACAGGATTTGTAAAGGCAAATGGCAATAACGCCCTTACGGCCCAGTCCGCAATACATCTTGACAGTTCCGATGTTGATGGTGTTCTGCCTCTGGCACATGGCGGAACAGGGAAGAATATCTTGCTATCGGAAACAGGCCTGATACGCAATTATGGCAATTACATAAGTTCCACAACGGTAAATCTTGCCTCAAATGGGGCAGGCGGAGATGTTAGTGGAATACTTGGCATTGACAATGGCGGTACAGGACGTTCATCATTCCCTGTCGGAATTGTACGTTATTATGAGGGAACAAGTCTTTCCACTGGTGCTGTGCGTCTTGCCAGTGCGTATGATGAGGTTGAGGGAATATTGCCTATCTCCAATGGTGGTACTGGTGTAAGTGCCATCAATACTGGAATAGTGCATAGCAATGGTTCTGAACTGACAGGTTCTGCTGTAAGTCTGTCAACCGAGGTAATAGGTGTGTTGCCTGTTGCGAATGGCGGTACTGCCCATTCTTCCTTCACGGCAAATGCGATTATTTATGCCGCCTCCGCCTCCTCCCTTGCGGAATTGCCTCTTGCAAAGGGAGAAATACTTATGGGAGACGCCGGTGGCGTTCCTGCTGCTGGAATCGTTGAAGGTGTTGTTGGCACAGGCATCATTGTAGATACGGATACTGATAAAAAGATCATTGTCAGTGCGGTGCAGGATATCAATATGACCGCATCTCCGACATTCGCTGGTCTTTCATTGACCGGACTTGGAAATGGATTCCTTGTTTCCAATTCTGATGGTGTGATAACTTCAACTCCGGCATTGTCTATGAATTATTTTACTGGCATATTGCCTGTTGAACACGGTGGTACTGGACGCGATGAGGCATTTTTCTCGAGCAATTCCGGCCCGTTGTATTCTTATGGTACTGGAGATATTTCAACAGGTTCCATACATCTTGATACCGAGGTTTCAGGTGTTCTGCCTGTTGAACATGGTGGTACTGGAACTGGAACTCTTACCACACACGGAATAATATATTCGGCTGGTTCAAATCTTGAAAGCGTTGTGCTTGGCAGCGGACAATTACTGATAGGTGTAGCTGGTGGCAATCCTGTCGCGGCAGGCCTTACAGGAGACAAGGGCATAGTTATAACCCCTGCGGATGGGGCGATAACAATCAGCGTGGATCAGCCTATAGGTCTTGCCCAGGGATCAACCCCGACATTCGCAGGCATGACGCTTACAGGTTATAATGGAGTGCTAAAGGCCACTGATGGTGCGGTTTCTGCCACAACTGTCAACCTTGCCTCTGATTATGACGTGTCATCTGTCCTGCCAGTTGCTAATGGTGGTACTGGTCAGAATCTTGATGGTAAGAATGGTGTTCTACGCAGTTATGGCACATATATAGGAACTGGCACTGTCAATCTGGCATCGGCTTCTGATGTCGGTACATCTGTCCTTCCCGTTGCGAATGGCGGTACTGGCGTATCCAGCTATGATACATCGGCAGGAAATGTAATCAAATATAACAATGAGGCCAAGCAATTCTATACTTCCACATTGAATCTTGCTTCCGATAGCGATGTAAGCGGCATATTGCCAGTAAGCCGTGGTGGAACAGGATTGTCCTCTGTTTCTGCCAACAGCGTGCTTATGACTGGCTCATCTGCCAATGTACTGTCCCCTGTTCAGCTGTCTGCAGGACAGATCCTTATGTCTAACAACACAGGAACTGTCATAGCAGGCAGGATTGAGGGATCAAATGGAATAAGCGTATCAACTGATTCTGCCAAACTTTCCATATCCTTTGACCAGAACCTTACAACATCGGGTACTCCAACATTCAGCGGACTTAAGCTGACTGGCATAGGCGGTGCTGGACTGATACATGCGGATGCTGAAGGCTCACTTTACACTGCCGTACTTTCCACTGCAGACATAACTGGCACTGTTCAGGTTTCCTCTGGTGGTACTGGAAGCACATCCTTTACTCCAAACGGAATACTTTATTATTCCAGTACGGACGGTGGCTCTGTCAGATCACTCGCTCTTGATAACAATCGAATATTGGCAAGAGGTTCTTCTAGTTCCCCAGAAGGTTTGTATCTAACCGGTGAATTGATGAGTGTGCTTTCTGTTGTTTATCCTGGTGATACTGGTGGTGAGGCAGGCAAGATCATATTGAAACTCAGTAATGACCTCGCACAGACCTCAACTCCTACATTCGCAGGCCTTAAACTTAGTGATCTGGCTGGTACAAGCGGTGTAATCAAGGTTGACGGATCTGGCAATCTTACTACAGGAGCATTGGGTGTGGCTAATGGCGGTACTGGCCTTACATCCATATCGGAAAACTCTGTAATGGTATCAAATTCTGGTGGAAATCTTGAAGCATTGTCATTGGCTTCAGGAAAAATACTTATTGGCGGTGCATCTGGAACTCCTGTTGCAAAGGCTTTTACATCAGGCAGCCAGAACGGTATAACCGTCACCACTTCTGAATCGAACATTACAATAGCGGCAGATCAGGATCTCAGTGAGGGTGCTTCGCCTACATTCAATACCCTTGGTGTCACTACATTGAATGCCGGAAATGCTACTGTGAGTGGTGTTGTAAATTCTGGTACATTGAATGTAACAGGTGCGGCAACTATGACAACTGCAAATGTTGGAAAACTGGTATTGAAGTCTCAGGGCAAAACTAGTGTATGTAGTTTGACTCCAACAGATGGTACTATGGTTTACTGCCCTGATTGTATTGCTACAAAAAGAATACTAGTATACTCTTCTGGTTGGAAAACCTATTCAGGGAATCCTGCCTGTCCAATGTAAGACCTGAAAAACTTAGATGCACAGAAAAAGAAGCAGCCCCTGAAAAGGGGCTGTTTCAATTTATCAACATCATTTCCGTTAATTACTCATTGCTAACTGCTCATTGTAAACGCAGAAATTTTTTCCTGCGTTTACTTGATTTGTCTCAAAGTGCGTTCTGTAGCGCCTTGCAGGCTTTTCAATGTCTTTGCTGAATTTTCGCAGGCATTTGCAAGCAAATCATTGCAATTGCATAAGTTTGCAAGCAAATCCGCGATTTCCTGCGAATTGTGAACAATGAATCCGCCCTTGTTCCTGGCAAGCTCATTGCCTGCGAGCCTTGCCGTGCGGTAATTTGGCCCAAATAATACGGGCTTGCCAAACAATGCCGGTTCAAGCAGATTATGCCCGCCCGTATTATCCAGCGTGCCGCCGACGAGGCATATAGTGGAATGTCTGTAAATTGACTGCAATACGCCGGTCTTGTTTACAAGCAGGGCAGGAACATTCATTTTCGCAATTTCGTCAGACTGCATATCCGGCCATACCGCATATCTTATTCCGGCATTTTCAAGATTCTGTTTCGCCAGATGTATCTGTTCCAAATGCCTTGGGGCAATTACTATTTTCAAATTCTGTATCTTTTTAGCGGCTTCCAGATAACCTTGCAATATTATAGGCTCTTCCTCGGGGTGTGTGCATCCAGCCGCGAAAACAGGAGAATTGTCAGGATTGAAACCTTTCATCAATATGTTTATTTCCGTATTGTCAGCAGAAATGGGATTTTGGTCATATTTAAGGTTTCCCGTCACAATAACCTTGTCTTGCAATCCTTTGAGCTGTCTGAATCGTGATGCGTCATCCTCGCTCTGACACAATGTCTTTTTCACGCCCTCAAAAATAAACGAGGTCAGAGGGGAAAGTCTTTTGTAAAGATTGAATGTTCCCTGTGAGATTCTCGCACTGGCCATGTAAATTGGTATATTGTTCTGTCTGGCAACTACAAATGCGGCAGGCCATATTTCCGTTTCCGCATTTATCAGCATGGATGGCCTTGTTTTTTCAATAAATCTTTTGGTAAAAAAATAGAAATCAATGGGCATTAGCCNNCCTTCTTTCCCGTGGCGGTGGAAGTGGTTATGAAGAAATCCCTGCCCAGACTTTCTGCCAGTCTAGGTGCGAGGACGGATATTGCCTTTACTTCGCCCATGGAAGCGGCGTGAAACCATATAGAACCGGCAGGAATGTCCGGCAGGGATATGGATAGCCTTTCCCTTAGCTCCCCGCCCAAAATGGCCAATCTGCCCCGTCTTGGCGTAAATATCAGGTATATTATGTATGCCAGCGTAAGGAATGGCATTAATGACGTGTATGCTACAAAAATAAATCTTCCCATTTTGCTTACCTGTTCTGCCTGTTCTTGCGGACAATCCATTCAAAGGCGAATATGCTTGAATATTTCGGCATTATTTTCGTTCCGTCTAAAGACATTCCAATCTTGCCTGCCTCAAGACGGCGGAACAATGCCCTTGTCAGATCGTCCCGGTACAATGTCATTTCCTGGTCATTCAGATCGTTTCTTTCCTCTTCCTGTTCAATGCTGAACAAAGGCATTGAGGAATTGTCCTTTTTTCCTGCGTTGATGCTTAGCCTTGTCTGTTCCGGGCAGGAATATATGTAAAACGGCTCGGACAATTCAAACCCTTCGGGTATTGCCTCCTGGCTGGCTATGTCGGATATAACCTTTGTGGCAGAGGCTGCGAATACGGACACCGCCGTAATGTTTACCGTTTTCCGTGCTTCGTCGGTTTCGTCGCAGGTTTTTTCGTAAATCGCATTTCCCAATGTCAGCATGGCTATTGTGAGCGGTTTCTTGTCCCGATAGCTTAATACGGCGCTGTCCGGATCATCCGTTGGGAAATATCCAAAAACCACAGCTGGCTCTATCGCCGAGGCCAGCTGTGATACATATTCCTTGAAATCCCTGTCATTATCCAGACCTACGGATCCCAGATCCGCACCGGCCTTTCTTGACTTTCGCAAAATCTCGTAGGAGTAGATAGGGATTTTGAACTTCTTTATCTTGCGCATTACAGGTCTTTGTAGCCTATTTCCTCAAATTCGCCCTTTTCCCTGTTCTTGCGTACATTGTTCCACGGAAAGCATCTTCCATTCATCGCTATGTACACGCCGTGCGGCAGTATCTGCACGAATGACAGGGCTGAACCTAGATTGAACAGTCCGTCGGAAGAGCCGAATTTGTACGGTATCATCGCACCTGTAAGTACTACGGTCTTGTCCTGTATCCTTGTACCCAGGAATCTTGCGGTTTCCGGCATTGTGTCCGTTCCGTGGGTGATCAGAATGTTGTTCTGCTTCGCGTTCAGGCAGGCTTCCAGTATTTTCTCCCTGTCCTCGTCCTTCATAAAGAGGCTGTCTATCATCATCAAGGTCTCAACCTCTATGTTCAGACGGGAGCGGCCAAGGCTTAGCATTTCGTGTATATGCGTCTCCCTAAAGAAAAGCTCGCCTTTGAGTTCATTGTATTCCTTGTCAAATGTTCCGCCTGTCACTAAAAGTTTTATTCCTGTCATAAAATCTCCTTAAGGTACGAATGCGCTTCCCTCGGCCTGTCCTGTTCCGGCCTGATTGGCCTCAGGATTCGCGTTTGGCTTTTCGCTGGCCTTCTTGTAGGACTTGAAATTGTTTATTATCAGCATGAAATCAGGGAAAAACCTCGGTACCCATTTCTTGCACGTGTTGAATGACATTATATAGCATCGCTTGTTGCGGTTGACTGTAAGTTTCATAAGAGAACCGCCAGGAAGAATGCCTGTTGTCTCGCCCCTGTCTTCCTTCGCCCTGTAAAATCTCGCCTTTGCACCGTCTACCATGGTATACCTTACAAACTCATAATCCTCCTCTTCAAGTTCCAGACAGGGGGCAATGTCCGTCTGAATGGCGAAATCCGCCCAGACTGATTTGCTTGAACAGGTTGAATCAGGCTTTTTCTGATAATTGAAATATGCCCGCACAAGATGGCTTGTTATGTTGTCCGTAGTCCAGCGATACGGTATGACGACGGTTTCCGTGGCATACTCTATTACATTCGCCTTTGAGGGATCGGGCACGTATTGCGCGGTTTTCTGTGAGTCTTTTGCCCAGGCATCCGCCACGAGGGCGGATGCCATGAGCAGCATGGCCGGTAATACAGTCCTAAATATTCCTTTCAATATTCCATTCATTGTCTTACCGTCCTTTCCTTGTATTTTAGCGTTTGTCCATAAAGAACGCGTTGTAGCCCTTGTAGGCCATGTATATATCAAGCTTTCCGGCCAGTTCATGCGGAGCGTGCATTGAGAACAGTCCTACGCCGCAGTCCACTACCTTCATTCCGTAGCGGGCCATGAGATAGGCTATTGTGCCGCCGCCGCCCTGGTCAACCTTGCCAAGCTCGCCAGTCTGCCATATAACCTCGTTCTTTGCGAAAATGCGGCGAATATGTGCCATAAATTCCGCAGAAGCGTCAGAAGAGCCGGATTTGCCACGGGCGCCGGTGAACTTTGTCACGCATACGCCGTGATTGATGTGGGATGCGTTCTTGCCCTCAAATGCTCCGGGGAAAAGAGGATCCATAAGGGCATTCACGTCGGCGGAAAGCATCCAGGAATTGCTCATCGCACGTTTGAGGGCCAGCTCGCTGTATTCCTTTGTGGTAAGTGCGAGCAGCTCCGCACAGGCATTCTCAAAGAAATTGGAAGCCATGCCGGTTGAGCCGACGGAGCCAATCTCTTCCTTGTCGCAGAGAAGGACTACGCTTGTGTATTCGGGAGTGCCTTTTACGTCAATGAGGGCTTTCAATCCGGTATAGCTGCAAACCCTGTCGTCGTGGCCATAGCCAAGTATCATGCTGCGGTCAAATCCACATTCGCGAGGTTTCGCGGCAGGCACTATTTCCAGCTCGGCGGAAAGGAAATCCTCTTCCTCTATTCCATATTTCTTGTTGAGAATCTGCAAAAGGTTTTCCTTTATCTTGTTTTTCGCATCCTTGTCCTTTACGGGTATTGAGGCCACTGTAAGGTCAAGGCTCTCGCCGGGTACTGCCGTGCCAATTGTGTTCTTGTACTGGTCAGCGGCAAGATGTGGCAGAATGTCGGTTATGCAGAAAACCGGGTCTGACGGATCCTCGCCGATCGCGACAGAAATCTTTTTGCCGTCTGGCTTTACAAACACTCCGTGTATTGCCAGGGGGATTGTAAGCCACTGGTATTTCTTGATACCGCCGTAATAATGGGTATCCATCAATGCCACATCGGTGCTTTCATAAAGCGGGTTCTGTTTTACGTCAAGACGGGGTGCGTCGGTATGGCCGCCGACAATGTGCATTCCCTTTTCAAGAGGCTGTTTTCCAACAACTATTGCCATGAGGGTCTTTCCCTCGCAGGAATAGTAAACCCTGTCGCCAGCCTTCAGTTTCTTGCCGGATATCTTGTTCTCTTCCATATCCGTAAATCCGGCGGCTTCAAGAAGTTCTATTGCCTCGTCGTGTGCCTCGCGCTCGGTTTTGGATTTTCCGAGGTAATCCATATAAGCCTTGTTAAGCTCTTCGCATTTTTTGAGATCTTTGTCCGAAATGGTCTCATATCCGTTTTTGGATTCGTATCCGAGATTTTTTTTCTTTTCCTCTTTTTTGCTGCTCATGTTCCTCTCCTTAAAATGCGGGGATCACCCCCGTCGTATTTGTACTGGCCTGTATGACTTTCTGACAATATTACGAATTTCGTCTCGCATTTATTGCGGCCATAAATATATATTACATTTTTTTCTATAATATTTAATATGGCTATTTTTAAAAATTACCCTAACAAAGTTCTTTTCTTCGTTTTTCTTATTAGTCTTTTCAACTATATTGACCGTCAGGCCCTTTTCGCCGTGTTCCCATTGATCAAGGAAGACCTTGTTCTTTCCGACGTGCAGCTTGGACTTCTCGGTTCGGCGTTCATGCTGGTCTATATGTGCATTGCCCCCATCATCGGCGGATTGGGAGATAGGCTCAAACGCCCGACAATAATCGGCGTGAGCGCTATAGTATGGAGCATCGCGACATTGTTCAGCGGCCTTTCCGGCAATTATGGGCAGCTGCTGGCGGCAAGATCCGTCATAGGCGTAGGCGAGGCCGGATATGGCACAGTCTCCCCGTCATATCTTGCGGAGTGGTTTCCAAAAGACGTGCGTGCGAGGGTTCTGGCAATTTTCGCATTGGCGATTCCTGTAGGCNNTTTGGCTGGAGGGAGGCATTCTTCATTGTTTCCGTACCCGGCATACTTCTTGGAATCTACTTCCTTTTCTTTAGGGAGACCGAGGAAAGGATTTCAAAAAAGGAAAAGGCTGGTGTCAGGGATTATGTAAACCTGATGAAGAACAAGACATTCCTGCTTATATGTCTTGCGGAAAGCGTTGCGACGTTTACCGTCGGAGGACTTGCCGCATGGATGCCATCATTCTTTGTAAGGACCTATGACATAACCGTGGCACAGGCCGGATTATGGTTTGGCGGCCTTACCGTGCTTGGCGGCATGACAGGCACATTGGCAGGTGGCTGGCTCGGGGACAAACTTAAAAAACGCACATGCCGTGCTTATTTCATAACCGGATTCCTAAGCCTGTCCCTTGCCGCACCGTTCGGCGTAGCCGCTGTATTTATGAAAACCCTCGCCGGAGCATTGGTTCTGATTTTCTTCGCAGAGTTTTTCGTATTCGCATATTCAGGACCTTATCATGCGGCATTGATTGAGGCCGTTCCCGTAGAGGTCCGTTCCATGGCCTTCGCCGTCGAGATATTCATAATTCATGCCTTGGGCGACATAATGTCCCCTGTAATGATGGGCAAGATTTCGGATTCAACTGGCAATCTCGGACTGGCGATAATAGTCTGCATGTTGTACCTGTTTGTCGGCGGAGCTATATCCCTGTACGGTGGCAAGGTCTGGGAAAGACAGATGAAAACCGTCGGGGTACACAGCTGATATGGAATACACGGATTATTTTTCCATGCCGGAGCCGTCCATAATCCGTGAGACGGAGGATTTCCTGATCGTAGACAAGCCATCCGGCCTGCTAACAATATCAGGCAGGGGGGAAAGCCAGTCCGACGACAATCTTGCGGACATGCTGCGTAGCAAATACGGGGAAATTTTTGTCCTACACCGTCTTGACCGCGACGTAAGCGGACTTGTAATGTTTGCCCGCAATGCCGAGGCCCACCGTTATTATTCCGGCCTGTTTGAAACCAGGGATATTGACAAGACATACACCGCACTTGTGTGCGGCACAATGAGGGGGCGGGGGGAGATAGAGAAGCCCCTGTCGCAGAAGGGCAGTGGCAGGGTTGCCGTAGCGTTTGACGGCAAACATTCGCTGACAAAATGGCGTACGATGCGTAATTACGGCGAATACACCCTCGTGGAGGCGACAATCATAACGGGACGGCGGCATCAGATCCGTGTGCATTTCTACTCCGAAGGACACCCGATAGCAGGCGATTCCCTGTACGGGGACAAGTCCACCCGTCGCATGTTTCCGCGTATAATGCTACATTCCTGGAAGATGCGTTTCAAGGACAGGAACGGCAGGAATGTTTATGCCGAGGCAGAGCCGCCGTCCGATTTTATGCATATTCTTGAAATGCTGGAATGATATGTTGTCCTGAACAACAAGATTATAAGAAATGTTGTTTAAAACAACAAAAATCACACATTTGTTGTTTGAAATAACAAAAATATATATTTGATTATGGATTATATAAGACAG
>LXOW01285522.1_pt2 | contig 13337 bp, 9 predicted proteins | sample 1368591 | NCBI WGS metagenome assembly LXOW01 (sample SAMN04884650, study PRJNA319009) | bovine gut metagenome | isolation source: Cow rumen | host: Bos taurus | place: Italy: Legnaro (PD) | collected 2014-07-09
TTAAAATATTGACACATTGGATTCTGGCTACAAAGGTAAGAATAATGCCACGGGAATACAAATAATTTTCCCGTAATTTTCCCGTGATAACGGGAATTTAACGTTCTTTAAGGTTATTAATGTTGCTGGTGTATTTGTGTAAGTTATTGAAAATCAGTACAAAGTATGCAACTTAAATCATCTTTGATTTCCTTTAATCATCATTTTGATAGTCCAGTAATCCCGACAGCAAGAGAAGGCAAAGAATCAAAAGATTTTTTCTGCCTTTTTTGTGTTATTTTCGCTATCTTTGCACCCTAACAGTTAACAGCACTACACGAGCGTCACAAATGGCCAACGATTTCTTCAAGTTTAAACAGTTTACTGTTCACCACGACCGCTGCGGCATGAAGGTGGGAACCGACGGCACACTGCTGGGAGCGTGGGCAAGAGGCGGCAACCGCATCTTGGACATCGGTACTGGTAGCGGACTCATTGCGCTGATGATGGCCCAGCGCTTTCCGAAGGCCCTCGTCACGGGCATCGACATTGACGGGATAGCAGCGGGACAAGCTATGGAAAATGTGGCAGCTTCGCCATTTCCCGGGCGCATCGACATCATCTGTCAGGACGTGATCCAGCTGCCAGCCTCCGTTCAGGACGGGCATGGCAGCTATGACGCAATCGTAAGCAACCCACCCTACTTTGCAGATTCACTCTGCAGCCCCGACGGGCAGCGTACGCTGGCACGCCACGCCGCCACGCTGACATACCGAACGCTGGCCAGCTGCTGCCGACGACTGCTTGCCGAGAGGGGGGAACTCTCGGTAGTAATACCTGCTGACCAGAAGGGACGGATGGAGGCCGAGGCCACGCTGGCGGGATTCTTCAAAAGCCGCGAATGTGCAGTGAAGACATCGCCGCAAAAGCCTCCCAAACGCTGGTTGCTGGCCTTCAGAAAACACCCCGACAGAACGGAGCACACGGAGTTGACAATTGGCTCTGAAGAATATATGGAACTGACCAAAGACTTCTATCTATGAAAATATGCATCCTGCAAACTGACATTATCTGGGCTTCACCACAGGCAAACATCGCACGCGCTGAGGCGTTGATGGAACAATGCGAGACGGCCGACCTGTATGTGCTGCCTGAGATGTGGGCCACGGGGTTCGCTACTGAACCTGAGGGCACGGCCGAAGATGAGCGGAAGTCGCTGGCACTGGAATGGATGAGAACGGTTGCCCGCAGGCAGAACTGTGCGCTCAGCGGAAGTCTGGCCGTCAGGACGGCCGACGGCTCCTTCCGCAACCGTCACTATTTCGTCACGCCCGACGCCTATGCCTTCTACGACAAGCACCACCTCTTCACCTACGGGCACGAAGACCGGTACTTTACGGCAGGAAAGGAGGCCGTCATCGTCGAGTGGAAAGGCTGGCGCCTGCTGCTGCAGACCTGCTATGACCTGCGCTTCCCCTGCTTCGCACGCTATGGCCGGTGGTACGGAGGCGATATGCAGGCTGCCGAGGAGCAGCAATTGAGGTATGATGCCATTATCTATGTGGCCAACTGGCCTGAGAAGCGACAGATGGCATGGGACACGCTTATCCGCGCCCGCGCTATAGAGAACCAGTGCTACGTAGTGGCCGTGAACCGCACGGGCCAGGATCCTGTATGCAGCTACAGCGGTGGATCGGCCATCGTCGACCCTAAGGGACACACGGTGGCCGAATGCCGGAAAGGGGAACATCTGGCCACCGCGATGCTATCCATCGAGAAACTCAGGGAGATGCGCAGCCGGTTCCGCGTACTCGACGACCGCGACCGCTTCAGTCTCTGACAAGTTTCACCTGAGAGCATAGCCCGCTAAGAACAGGCTCCCATTGGTCGTAGAGGGTTTTCTTGTAGTTTATGTCCACAACATTGATTTCCTCCATCTTGCGCCAGCCGATACCCAGTCGGTCAAGATTGCTGATGCGGTTGGCAGGAAGGTTGGTCACCTCAATACGCAGCTCGTTGTCGCCCACGCGCAGGAAGCCCTGTGTGTCGAGTACAAACGGAACGCTCCAGGCACAACCCAGAAACTGACCATTAAGATAGACACGGGCCGACTCGCGCACGTCGCCAAGATCCAGCCGCCAAAGGCCCTGAGGGTCTTCCTTCCTTGAAAGCGTGAAATGGGTGGTATATACGCCTGTGCCCATTGTGACGCGTGTCTTTTCGTCAAGCGACTCCCAAGACTGGAGATGGGGCAATGTATAGGTCTTGCCAACGCACGGAGTCTCTTCGGTAAACGACAGTGTCCACGGTCCTTTCAGCTGAATGGTGTGTTGTGGATGGTGGATGGTGGATTGTGGATGGAGACTAGGGTTTGTTGCCTGAGCCTGTGTTTGGCGTATTCTCAATCCACTATCCACATTCCACAATCCACTATCGAAGGTCTGAAGAATCATCGACTGGCCGCTGCGCAGGCAAATGTCGATACCACTGTCATCAAAGGCAGCGTCGGAGATGCTGCCATCAAGTGGATTGAACCACTTGGCATCACGAAGATCAACAGCCAACGGAACATGTCCACGAATATCGTCGGGAGTGAGGTTTGCCACGAAATAGTGGTATCCGTTAGCGTTTCGCCGACGGATGGCCTTCAGGCCCAGTTGGGTCTTCATCGGCTCTGGACGGGCCACACTTGCCATCCAGGCGGGATCAATGCCATACATGACATGAGCCCCCTCTGCTTCAAGCCGCCTGACGTATTGCTTAACCGACTCAGGCAGATCGCCGCTACCGGGGATGATAAGTCCCTTATAGACGGTGCCGCCCTGCGTAACCAGTTTCCCATCCTTGCACACAGTGTTCATCAGCAGCCGCTCAGAAATATAGTCACAGTCGAAGCCAGCCTGGTCGATATCAAGGATCGCCTGGCGAAACTCAGGCATCAGCTTGCCCATTGCATGGATGCTGAACTGCATGAGCAGCTTGCCGTTGGGTTTCTTCCACGCATCGCGCACGGGAAGCAGTACCAGGAAATCGTTGTCGGGCTGCCCCCATTGAAGAAAGCTCTGGCATCGTTCCACATACTGCATGAAATAGGGCGCATCGCGCCAGATGCTGTTGGTAGGACTCATGTCGATGGAGGCGTAGAACTTCCAGCCAGGCCATTCATCATTTCGGGGTGAGTAGCAGGTACCATGAAAAAACATGTGGTTCACACCGGCACAGAACATCAAGTCAAGGTCGGGCTTCAACTGCGAGAGGCTGGTGCGGAAATGCTCCGTCAGCCAAGTGAAGGTCTCGCTGCTAGTGAAAGGCTTTCCGCAGACGTGGGACGCCGAAGGGGCATATTTGAACATCGAATAGTCGCTGTCGTTCTTCCGGGTCTTGCCGGGGTCGGTTCTTAAGCCCTTTATACCCAGTTCGCTCAGGCCAAAGCCTTCAATTTCCGGGATGTCAACAGCTGCATAGCAGTCAATAAGATTGGCTGGCGATCCGTGGGCCTGGTTACGCGTGATAGCACCGTGACCATGTGCCCAGGCCGTCCACTGCTGCGTGAAGTTCTCCAGTAGCAGGTCGCCCAGGGTCTCCCGATAGTCGCTGAGGATCTGTTGAGGGTTCTTGCCTTGCAAGCGTCCTTCGGCCGAGCGAAGAGTTGAGGGTTCTTGCTGAACACTTAATAACAGCTCAGGCAGATACTCTTCCAACTTATAGCCTCGTCGTTTCTCGAACTCATCGAACAATGTGGGTGTCCACGTGGCGGCTTCCACCTCGTACGAGTCGTTGAAAAAGGTGTGAGGATAAGGTGTGTGGGTACGCTCAAAGGCCTGCTCGATATGCTGCAGATAGTGGGCCACGGCCTTCCTGTCGAAGTGGTCGATGACAAGCCCCTCGCCGCCGGGAGCAGCGCGCTTCACCCGCATGACACCATATTTAATATATAGGGCGATGACGTTGGCGGTTTGAGATTTCTTCGCAGAGCGAAGCGGCAGAGCCGAGCAGAGATTTGAGATTTGGGATTTCTCCAATGATAGTTTCCCGTCCTTCACCTGTCCAGTCACGTCAATTGCGACTGAGTCGCAATAGACCATAACTCTGTGTAGGAAGGCATTCTTGGCGTCTTTCTCCGAGAGCGAAATGTCGATGATGCTTGTGTCGGTATTGTCGGGCTGCAATCCTTTGTACCCATTAACGGTAGTCCAAATGCCGTCGCCATCTATCACTTTCTCTACAAACACAGCCTTGCAGGCACTCTCTTCCAGCGGCACCCACGGCCCGCCAAAAGGCCAGCCCGTTCCCGTGGCCATGTCAAGCTCAATACCGTTCCGGGCAGCCTGCTGCTGCGTGAAGCGCAGCATCTCCATCCACTTGTCGCTCAGGTAATCGATATTGTTCGCCTCATTACCCTGTACGCCATAGATCGGGGTGATTTCCACAGCACCTATACCGTGCTTGGCATACTCCTGCAGGTTCCACTGCAAGTTCTCCTTGTCGACAGCCGACCCCAGCCACCACCAGCGCGCACCGCATCTGGCCTCCTGCTTAGGCGTTGGCCATGACTGCGCCCTTACAGGGCTAGACAATGAATGACAAATGATTAATGATAAACTTACGCATAACCATCTATGCCCCAAGTAATGCCATCTTCTTTTCATATCTTTTCTTCTTGGTGGGTTTGTTCCTTGTAGTTCAGTTTCCGTCGGGCTTCACAATCTCCGCATTCTTGGCAGGTGCCCACTGGAAGGTCTGCCAATCATCGGGATGGGCAGGATCGAAGTCTTGCCAGTCGGGGCGAAGGAGTTTTACCAGGGGAAGGTTGATCTGCTTCATGCCCATCACCACGCACTTAGCCACCTCGTATGCTCCGAACGGATTGAAATGGGTGTTATCGGCCAAGGCTTTCGGCTGGTCGGGGAATGTGTTGGCCGGATAATGTACCAGCAAATGCTTTGAACCCTCCTCTCCCAAGGCAAGATACATCGTAGTGGTCATCGCATGGAGGTCGATAAGGGGCACGTTCTCTTTCTCGGCCACCATCTTCATCGCTGCGGGGAAGTCGCCGTGAGTATTACGGATGCTCTTCCCGTCATCGCTGAACTGACGGCGCTGCGTGGGCGTGCAGAACACGATGTCCGCTCCCTTGGCACGCACCTTGTCCACAAATATTTTCAGCTGATACTGATAGTGATACCATGCGCCGTCGCCAGGTCGTTTCTCCTTCTCGTCGTTATGGCCGAACTCCACGAAGACATAGTCACCCTTCTTCAGCGTGCTTAAAATCTTGTCCAGACGGAAAGAGTCGATAAACGTGCGGGCAGTGAGGCCGCTCTCGGCATGGTTGCTGACGGCTACTTCCGGACCCAGCCAGCGCGTAATCATCTGTCCCCATGATGCCCACGGTTCGTTGTTTTGGTCTACCACGGTACTGTTGCCGCACAAATAGACTGTGGGCACCCGGTCATCCCGCTCAATACGAATGTGGCGCACGGCTGGCTGCTGACCATTGAACTCCAGTGTCAGCCTGTCATCCCAAGCCAGATAGTCCTTCTCCCTGTCTTTGATCTTCACTCTTTTGTCACCCTCAATAAGTGGTGAACGCTTGTTCACGATGAACTCCACTGTCTGCACGTCTTTTTTCTTGGGTGTCAGAATCTGTTCCATCATCAGGCGTCGGCCCTCTGCACGTACAGTGGTGTTGCCTCCTTTCACGCCGCCAAGTTCCACACGCACACGGTAGTTGCCGTCGGGAACGCGCACGGAGAAATAGAACGGTTCTGCCGAGGGTTTCTTCAGGTCAGGGGCAGGCAGCACGTCGAAGCCGTAGCCATCCTGCTCGTTATACACGGGTTGAGGTTTCGTAAGGTCGAAGTCGAAGGTCTGCGCTGACAGCAACGCAGGAACAAAGGCCAGAAGGGCCACAATTGTTTTTTTCATATCCGTTTGTTTTAGTAGTGCGGAAAGTTATTGCACGCTCCCGCCGTTTTATATAAGCACTGCAAAATTATAGTTTTTTTTCTTAACTGCCAAACATTTGACGAAAAATCACCATCAACATTTCTCCAATCGGAAAATATGTTGTATCTTTGTGCCTTGGAACAGAAATAAATGCAATTCAACATGGCATTAATCAAAAGTTACAAAGGTCTTCAACCCAAATGGGGTAAGGACTGTTACTTCAGCGAGAACGCCACTATCGTAGGCGACGTAACTATGGGCAACGAGTGCTCAATCTGGTTCAATGCAGTGGTTCGCGGTGACGTGGCCCCCATTACCATAGGCGACCGGACAAACGTGCAAGACGGCAGTTGCGTTCATGTGACCCACGACACCGGCCCTACCCACATAGGCAGCGACGTGACCATCGGCCACAACGTCACCGTACATGCATGTACCATCCACGACGGCGCATTGATTGGCATGGGTAGCACGCTGCTCGATGGTTGCGAAATAGGCGAAGGAGCCATCGTAGCGGCAGGGGCGCTGGTGTTGCAGAACACAAAGATACCTCCACATGAGATATGGGGAGGCGTACCGGCAAAATACATCAAGCCCACGCGCCCTGGGCAGACCGACAATGCGGCCCACTATGTGGAATACGCGAAGGAATACATGTAGCTATTTGTGCTGCTCGTAATACTCTACGGCAAGCTTCACGTTCTGCTTGACGGCATTACTGCTGTAGGTGGCGCCTGTGCGCCCGTCAACCTCCTGTGTCTTGGCATCCTTCACGGTCATGCCGTCCCATTTGTTCTGCAAGTGGTTGACGGTGGCTTTCCAGTATTTGGGCGTTTCCTGGTTCTCCAGGAATTCTATCTTCTGGATCTTTCCTCCTTTGATAAAGACCTTCAACGGGGTGGGACCTTCATATCCTATCACGTCCTTACCCAGTGTCGTGGTGTTGACAATGTAAACGCCATTCTCCTTCACCATCGTATCATCCTTCTTGTTCGCACTTGTCAGCACCAGGGCCATCATCAGGCAGGCGCATGGAATCATTAGTTTCTTCATTTTTCTTAACGGGGGTTGTAAAAACGATGCAAAGTTACAAAAGTTTTCCTTTCAGACAAAAACTTTTGTAACTTTGCAACATCAGCTAACATTATTTTGCGAACTGCGGCTGGAATGACGTGTCCAAGCGGAATCAGACCCCAAGGCTGAATACCCCACGCCGTACTGGACGGAAATCGTCGACATCATGAAAACCCAGAAGGTGGTTATTGAACTACAAACCGATACCATTCAGGAAAATAAAAATCCGTAGAGCACAAAAGACGTAGCGGCAAAGGACAAGTCGCTGATTAGCAGGAAATATTGACTGCTGGGCGTCAAAGTTGGGTTAATCACCCTAAGGAGGATACGTCAGCCCCCAAAAACGAGAGCCGATAAAGCCAAAGGCCGGGAGCGGGCCTGACGGCCCTTTTCTCCCAGCCCTTGACTGAAACGGTAGTTTACTTGCCTGGCAGCGCCCTATTTTTTCTTTCCCCAGTAGGTCTTGGTGCTGTTCATACCGGCATAGACGATGGTAGCCCTGCGCGGACTGGCCTCCCAGTCGCACTCGCGCTGCAGCAGCAGCTCCACGCCGTTGGCGGTGAGCGTGTTGGTGGCGGCGTCGAAGCTCCATGAGGCTCCCTTCCATGGGCCGGAAGTAATCTTGTGGTCGGCTCCGAACTCCATCTCCGATGCCGTCTTCTGCTCGCCATACTTGTAGCTGAGGTCGATGTGCTCCCATGTGCCCGCGATGTCATCGTCGGTGATGGCCGTCTGCGGCACGGCGGCGTATCGCTCGGGCATCACCACGGGCCATCCGCCGCTGGTCCAGCGGATGGAGCGCACATGGCCCATCATGACGGCATTGGGTNNGGCATTGGGTGCGTTGCCTCCTGCCGTCGTCGGGAACCGTCCCTGCGAGGCATAGAACCAGTTGCCCTTTCCGTCATCGAACACCGCGCAATGGCTGATGCCCACCCAGCCGAAGCCGGAACTGAACCTGTAGGGATGCGTCAGCTGGGGCAGCGCGTCGCCACCGTTGCTGACGTTGGTGCCGGCCATGTTGTAGTACGGGCCATCAACATTCTGCGAGCGCACCACGCGGGTATTGTAGGGCACGTCGAGCGCGTCGTAGGCCAGGAACATGTAGTAGTAGCCGTCGTGATAGACCACCTCGGGGGCTTCGGAGCCTTGCCAGCGGCTGTTGGCATCGCGGGTATAGACCCGTTTCATCACCTTGTCCAGCTCAGCCTTTGTGGTGCAGAACTCAGGCAGCTTGCTGACGGGCTTGCCCGTATTGGCATCCAGCTGCAGGGCAGCAAAGCCCGAATGCCAGGAGCCGAAGACAAGCCAGTGGTCGCCCTCGGGGGTGATGACGTAGGCGGGGTCGATGGCATTGTAGCGGAAGTAGCCGTTCCAGTCGCCGGTGCTGGTGCGTGCCCAGTTGGTGCCCTTGTCGCTCATGGAGCTGACCACGAATCCCTTGTCCTCCCACTTGTTCGTGGCGGGGTCGCTGGTCTCCATCACGCCGATGAAGGCACGCTCGGTCCAGGATTTGTCGAAGTTGGCCGCGGTGTTGGCCTTTCCCGTCTTGATATAGTTGTCCACAACGATGGCATAGTACATCCTGTAGAGTCCGCTCTTCACCTTGCGTACACACGGAGCCCAGTAGCCATACTGCGGCGAGGCTATCTCAGGCAGTCCGAACCGCTTGCGACTGGCGTTCAGCGTGTCCTTCACCCAAGCCGGGGCATTGGTCATCGTTCCTCCCATGTATTCCCAGTCCACCAGGTTCTTGGAGCGGCGGGCATGGAAGTGTCCGCCTGCGGTGTGGGCGTTGCCGTAGGAGGCATCGGTCTGGTACATGTAGTAGTAGCCGTCGTCGGCCAGCACGACCGAAGGGTCATGCACGTTGGCCAGGTTCCACTGGCTGCGTTTGCTCCATTCTGAAATGCTGCGATAGTCATCGCTGTAGGCAGGTGCAGTCCACGATGAGGGCGTGGGGTTGTCCTTCTCCTCCTCCAGCGTAGTAAAGGTTACATCGGCAGAGTAGGCCGTCTTCGATGCCGTGACGGCGAAAGTACGCACGTGATAAGTGGTCGATGGCGTCAGCCCCGTGAGTGTCAGTTCCATGGGCGAAACGGCGGCCGTCACCGTCAGGTCATTGACGGTGGGGTTCGGCGTTTGGGCATAGCAGAAGCCGAACTTCGTGAAGCCCTGGCCGGTGGCTGTTGCCGCCACCGTGGCCGAACTGGCCGTGATGTCAAACACTTTAGGGTCGCTTACCTTCACTTCCGGCGTGGTATCGACAGGGTCGTCCGTGTCATCGCNNCGTCCGTGTCATCGCCGCCACAGGCTGACAGCGTGAGTACCGCCACTGGCAGGCACCACATCCACCTTGTCATTTTACTTGGTTTCTTCATATTTCTTAAACCTGTTTCATTAAAGCTACACTGCCCGCAGACAGGCCATGACGGCCATGCCTGCAGGCAATGTGTTCAGACAGTGAGAGTTTACTCAAACACCAGATGGCCACCCTCCACGGTGAAGTGGAAATAGACATCGTCGCCGTCAGTGGGGCTGAGTCCCATGTAATTCTGGTAGTAGGTGTTGCCATCGCTGCCCACCATGACGCACTTGACATCGACGGAGCCTCCATTGTTAGTGACTGAGACGGTGACCACAGCCTCGTCCATGGCAGCGAGCCATGCAGCCCAGTCGTTCTGACCGCCACTGGGCGTGCAAGCCTCGTAGCTGGCACCCCAGCCGTAGTTGTCGGCACGCAGCACGGCATACTCGCTGCTGTCCTCGCGCGTCAGCACAACGAGGAAGTTGTTCCAGTTGTTGGCGCCGTTGGTGTAGTTCTTGAAGCGCGTGGTGAAGGTCTGACCAGCAGGCACGTTAATCATCTGCGAATGAGCATCCCACCAGCCCGTGCTGTTGTCCTCCTCGCCCAGCACGTCGTCGAACTCCAGATGGCAGCCATCGACCGTGAAGCGGAAGTAGAAGTCGTCGGAGTTGATGATGATGTTGCGGTACTCCTGGTTGTAGGTCACACCGTCGTTGCCCACCATTACAGCCTTCACGTTGGCCGTGCCGTTGCCAGTGTTGGTAACATAGGTAGTCACCTTGGCCCCATCCATGGCAGCTAGCCATGCGCCCCAGTCATTCTGTCCGCCGCTGATCTCCAGGCTGGCATTATTGTCGTAGCCGGCACCCCAGCCATAGTTGTCGGAGCGCACCACGGCATACTCGCTGCCATCGGCAGCACAAAGCACCACGACGAAGTTGTTCCAGTTGTTAGCGCCACTGGTGTAGTTGGTGAAGGTGCTGATATATGTCTCGCCGGCTGCCACCTTGATGTTCTCAGAGTGAGCGCCCCACCATGCTGTGGAGTTGTCGGTAGCGCCAAGGCAGGTGTACATCTTGTCAACCACCTCAAACTGTGCCGTGCCGATGACGGGAGCGTCGGCACCCTCGCCCTTGTAGGTCTTGGCGTATGCAGCCACAAGGGTCTTCGTGCCCAGGCTGAACATATCGGGGACAGCCTGAATGGTCAGCTCGCTGACATTGACGATGGCCGACACTTCCTGCTCGAACTGGATGGTGGCCGTGACGTTGGCAAAGGCCTCCTCCAGCGATGTGCCCTGCAGCACTTTCTTGGGCACGCCGTTGAGCGTCATCGACAGGGGCTGCTTGTCGTCCTTCGAGGTGAAACCGCCGATAGGCTCGATGGTGGAGCCGATAAAGTTGATATAGGAACCCTCGGGCACAAGGAACGCACGGATGGTGGTGTTAGCTGCATCGGCATTCAGGTTGGCAAGCGGCGAAGTCTGGGTGTAGGTCTTCGTCACCTTGCCATTGGTCATCGTGACAATCAGCCCACCGCCGGTGCGGTCGATGGTCAGCGTCACCTTGCCACCGAGCTGGTCAACGCCACTGTCGGTATCGGAACCAAACTCCAACGTACTCGTGGCGAGGCTGCGGTCAATATAATCGCCCCACTCTGAGTTGCCAGAAGGCTGATAGTCATAGCGGATGGCTCCATACTCCTTGTAGTTGGCAGCACCGCGGTCCTCGTCGTTACAGATAATGAGGGCATAGTTCTTATAGGTGTTCGAGGCGTTGGGGTTGATGTTCAGGTTGAACTGCGTCACCCACTTCTGCCCCTCAGGAATCTGATAATACTTGGAGAAGGTGGCCCACCAGCCGGTGGAGTAGTCGGTGGCACCAACGGTGTAAACATCTTCTTGAAGACCTTCAATGACATCCTCGCCACCCTGGTTCTTGGCCTTCTCAGCAGCTATGGAGTCAGCCTTCGACGATATCCAGTCGGGAGAGTCGATGCTGTACAAGTCACCGCCCTCGCAGCTCGTCAGAGCCATCAGGCCAAGGGCAACTGAACAGAAGCCTATTGCTAATTGATTGAGATATTTCATAATTGTTTTCTTTTTACTATTTTACCTTTTTACTTATTTTCCTTTCTCAAAGGTTCACCACAGGGTGTACGGGGCCATACAGATTGTCGGCATTGCTCGTACTGCTGTTGGCAGAGTTGCCCTTCAGGTTGGGATTGTCGTTGAGCGTACCCTGATAGATAGGCAGGAACTCATGCCCCTGAATCCAGGTGTCGTAAGAACTCTTGCTGCAGCCGGCATAGGAAACCGGGGTCTTCGGTGTATAGCTTACAATACCGTTCTCATAGTCTGACTTGGTCCAGAAGCCTACTGCCCCATGCTCCTTCAGCTGGTTGAGACGGTTGCTGTCGTAGAAGAATCCCCAGCGGATGAGGTCGAAGCCTCGTCCGAACTCACAGCCGAACTCCTTCGGGCGCTCCACGTTGGCAATCTGCTCAAAGAGCTTGTCCTTATTGCCAGAGAAGGCAGAGAGGTTCAGGTTGGCCAGGCCGGCACGGTTGCGCACCTGGTTAATCCAGTCAATGGCCTGCTGCGTAGGACCGTTGACCTCGTTCTCACACTCGGCAGCGCGCAGCAGCACATCGCTATAGCGCATCATGCGAAGGTTGATGCCGCAGTGCAGACCAGTCACCACCTTGTCGTAGAGACCAGTACGCAGGTTGGTGTTCTTGGCAATGGGCAGACCGCCGTAATTGTTGTTGGTCACCACATAGGCATCGGCCGTCATCGGCACGGTATAGCAAACATTGCCAAACTCAAAGCCTTCCCACTCAGGCTCGTAGGTGCCGATGGTCCAGTAGAGGCGTGGGTCGAGCGAGCCGCTGGTAGTACGCTCTGCCTTGAAGAGGTTGTAGAGCCAGGGCGAGGCAGAGAGGTCGGCCCATCCGCCACAGTCGCCAGGACCGTAGTTGCTCTCAATGGCGTGGCCCTGCGTAGCGTTCGGGCTGGTGTTGACGGGCGTCCACTCGTCGTCGGTGCCCTGCGTGCCGTAGTCGAGGAACTGAATCTCGAAGAGACTCTCATCGTTGTTCTCGTAGGCCGAGCCTTCGCGGAAGTTGTCGCCGTAGTTGGCCATCAGCTTGTAAGAGCCATACTGGCCGTTGATGACAGCCTTCAGCACATTGAGGGCCTCGCTGTACTTATGACGCATCATCAGTGCACGTGCATAGTATCCTGCGGCTGCACCGCTGGTGGCACGCCCCTTGGCCCACTCGCCGCCCGCATCGCGGCTGGGCAGCAGCGTCATGGCCTCGGAGAAGTCCTTCTCCACCTGATCCCATACCTCATCGTAGGTGCTGTTGGTGCCATAAAGGCCCTCAAGCGTGGAATAGGTGCTATAGTCAGTAATGAGAATGGGGTTCTGGTAGTAGCCTGCCAGCATATAGTAGGCAAGTCCGCGAAGGAACAGCATCTGGCCCTTGATGTGCTTCATCTGCTCATTCAGGGCGCTGTTGTCCTCGCCACAACGGGAGAGCGTGAAGTTGGTCACGTTGATGGTGTAGTACCAGTCGCGCCACGACCACTGGCCAATCTCGTCCGTAAAATTAACATTCAGGTCGTCGAAAGGCATATACCATACCTGAGAGGAGTTCCACACCTCATCACCACGGCATACGTCGATGGTATAGCCTACACGGGCGTATGTGCCCTCCATACGGATGTGGTTGTAGGCTGCAATCACATTCTCCTCCAGGTCCTCGGCAGAGAAACCGAATGTAGCTGCCGTCTGCTGGTTGGGATTCGTCACGTCCAGCTTGTCTTCGCACGAAGTGAGCGTGGCAACACCTAAAAGGAGCGCAATGGAAATCTTATATAGTTTCATAATCTTCTGTTTTTTCTATTCTTCAATTATTCAATTCTTTAGAACGTGAAGTTGAGGCCTGCCATGAAGCTGCGTGCCGTCGGGTAAGAGCAGTAGTTGTAACCCGGTGTGAACGTACCGCCGGCATAGTCAACGTT
>LXOW01309756.1_pt1 | contig 13335 bp, 11 predicted proteins | sample 1368591 | NCBI WGS metagenome assembly LXOW01 (sample SAMN04884650, study PRJNA319009) | bovine gut metagenome | isolation source: Cow rumen | host: Bos taurus | place: Italy: Legnaro (PD) | collected 2014-07-09
ATATCGAAAGTTTCTATGGCTTCCATGATGGCCTGCCTGTCGTCACCGCCACTAGCATAGAGTATAGTATAGGCAGGCTTTTCTTTGTGCCATCCGCCATCCAGCTGGTAGGGTGTACCGTTTATATCGCTACAGGTTCCCCATCCAAAGGCGTTTTGCTTGTCAAACGAATAGTCACTGCTATCAGCAGCCTTATAGGTTACCTTGACGAAGAATAAACCAGACTCCCCACTGCCGCGAGTTATCGTATGACCGCCGGCAGGAACATTCTCAACAACATACTCATAATAACAGTTCGCTTCGTTATAAGTGGCGGTTTCAATGGATTGTTCTATGTTGTCGAACTTGATAGTCTTCATTCCACTATTGTTCCACGCAGACTGCACAATGGTAACAGTAGCGGGTTGGGTGGATAGCCATTCGATGACCGTTGAACCTTCCATCTTCAGCCCCTTTGTGTAGCAAACTCCATCATAGATGCCAGTAAACTTGGCATTGAAGTTAAACTTATTACCGCTACCTGTGGCTTCGTCAAACAATGTGCCGAAGGTGAAGAAGTCATCGGTAGATTGTACTGCAGAACCATTGAGGCTGAGGCTAAACTCGAGATTTTCAGATGGGTTGTTTTCAGTGTTGTTCCATTCACTACCTGCCAATAGCGTAATAGGAAACAGTGATAACAACATTATCATCGTAAATGATTTCAGACTCTTCATACAATAATACTTTTGTATTGGTAACTCGTTTGCCTATGGAACATATTTTATACGCCTCTCTCTGCCCAGTCACCTCTATCCAGGTTGCGATAGCCGATGGCTTCGGCGATATGCTGCGACTGCACCTTCTCGGAATGATCCAAGTCTGCAATGGTTCTTGCAACTTTTAATATTCGACTATAAGCCCTCGCAGATAGTTTCAGGCGTTCCATGGCCATGCGTAGCATATCCATAGATGCTGCATCAGGCTCTGCGAATTGGTGAAGCATCCTCTCTGTCATTTGGGCATTGCAGTGAATACCCTTGAAATCTTTGAAGCGAACCTCTTGGACTTGCCGTGCTTTCATCACTCTCTCACGTATCTTTTCGCTTGGTTCGCCAGGTGCCATCTTGCTCAAATCAGAGAAAGGTACATTTTGAAGTTCGATTTGTAGGTCAATACGGTCAAGCAGTGGACCTGAAATTTTGTTCATGTAACGCTGAATCTGCCCGGGGGTGCAGGCACACTGATGGGTGGGGTCGCCATAATAGCCGCATGGACAGGGATTCATGGAGGCCACGAGCATGAATGAGCAGGGATACTCCACATTGTATTTGGCACGGCTGATGGTGATTTTACGGTCTTCCAATGGCTGACGTAATACTTCGAGTACGGAGCGTGACAACTCGGGCATCTCGTCAAGGAAGAGTACACCATTATGCGCAAGACTGATTTCGCCAGGCTGCGGATTATTGCCGCCACCCACAAGGGCCACCTGCGAAATGGTATGATGCGGAGCACGGAAAGGACGCTGGCTGATGAGGCTGGTGTCACGGCTCAGTTTGCCTGCCACGCTGTGTATCTGGGTGGTCTCCAGACTCTCGGCCAGTGATAGTGGGGGCAGGATGCTGGGCAGTCGCTTGGCCAGCATGGACTTACCGCTGCCTGGCGGACCGATCATAATCAGGTTGTGTCCACCAGCGGCTGCTACTTCCAAAGCACGTTTCACGCTCTCTTGTCCGCGGACGTCGCTAAAATCTATGTCAAAATGGCTCTGCTGTTCATAGAATTCCTTTCGAGTGTCGATACGGGTTGGCTCCATGACAGAATTGCCGTTGAAGAAGTTGACGACATCCATGAGTGTCTCCATGCCATAGACATCCAACTGGTTGACAACAGCAGCCTCGCGGATGTTCTGCTGAGGGACGATGAGCCCTTTGAACTCTTCCTTACGTGCACGGATGGCGATGGGTAGGGCGCCGCGAATAGGCTGCAATCGCCCGTCGAGTCCCAGTTCGCCCATCAGCATGTACTTATCGAGTCGTTCAGTGGCCACCTTGCCATTTGCCGCCAGAATTCCGATAGCCAAAGGAAGATCGTAGCCGGAGCCCTCTTTCTTGATATCGGCAGGAGACAAGTTGACCGTGATATCCATCATGGGCATTTTGAAACCATTGTTGACAAGGGCAGCTTTTATGCGGTCGTAACTTTCCTTGACAGCTGTGTCGGCAAGACCTGTCAAGTGAAACTGCACACCACGCGACATGCTGACTTCGACGGTTACAGTCGTTACTTCCAGTCCGTTGACAGCTGCACAATATGTTTTTACTAGCATAGTATTTATAGTTTTGATGGCAAAATTACGAAAAATTGAGCGTAAAACAAAGAAACATGCTTCTTTTTTACCGAGACGGAGTAATATCGCGATAGTTTTTTGCAAAGTTCTTGCGCTCCAGTAGGTGTTCAGGCACTTCACGGAGTCCAAAAAAATAGCGTAAAAAAAGAAACTTACTCTTTTCTTACGCTATTATGGTTTTGCATGTGCCGCGAGCGGGACTCGAACCCGCACAGCCATTCCTGGCCAAGGGATTTTAAGTCCCTCGTGTCTACCATTCCACCATCGCGGCCAAATGCGGCTGCAAAATTAAGCAAATAATTTGGAAGTACAAAATTATTTGCTTGTTTTTTACTTGTTGCGTACGATGATGTAACCGAAAGGTCCTGTTGTGCTGGCTAAATACTGGATGAGGTTGATGTCGCCCTGCTCGCCGTTCTGGATGACACCGCGATTGTTCATGTCGTACTTCTTGCCGCAGGTTCCACAGGTGGCTATGGCACTGGAGGACATGGTGAGACGGTACTTGGGATTGGTGTAGGAACTGTGCTTACGGACGCAGTTGGGACATTGCAGGTCGTAGGCCACGAAACCGCCGTTGGGGGTGTCGCTCAAAGCCAGCGCCTGGTATCCCACGATGATACCGTTGTTGATGCCGATGATGTAGGTTGTGCCTTGTTCGAGGGCGCTCTCCTTCTTCTGGGATGTCATACCCATGTTGTTAGAGAAGTTGAGAAAGGTGGCTCCGCCGCTGGTGGACTCGCTGATCTGGCAGAAGACTCCCCGAGAGTTGGCATCCATGGCCGAGGCCAGGGTGGCATCAAGGAAGGTGGCATTCTGGTAGGCGAAGTAGCAGGGCTGGCTGCTGTATTCATTCTCTGTATTGCAGCCGCATAGTAATATCATGACAGCTGCCATTAGCCAGTGTTTCATTCTATTTCAGGAGTTGTTTTTCGGCCTCGGTGACGCGTTCGAAGTGGAAACCGTCGAGCGTCTGCTGCATGAGCGACTGGATGCGCTCGTTGCACAGGTTGCCGATGCTGCCCTCGTGGGTGTGGTGAATCTCCTTGTCGGGGGTGAAAGTGCCTGCCTCGATGTCGAGACCTACCTTCTTGTAGGCATCGCGGAACGGCATGCCGTTGGCGGCCAGGCGGTTGACTTCCTCAACGCTGAAGATGGGGTCGTACATGGGGTTGTCGAGGATGTGCTCGTTGACCTCGATCTTATTGATGATGTAGGCGCACATGGAGAGGCAGTCCTTCAGCTCGTCGAAGGCGGGCAGGAAGACTTCCTTGATGATCTGCAGGTCGCGGAAGTAGCCTACGGGCAGGTTGTTCATGATGAGCGTCACCTGCTGGGGCAGCGCCTGCAGCTTGTTGCACTTGGCACGGATGAGCTCGAAGACGTCGGGGTTCTTCTTGTGGGGCATGATGCTGCTGCCGGTGGTACACTCCTTGGGCAGCTTGACGAACGAGAAGTTCTGCGAGTTGAACAGGCAGGCGTCGAAGGCCATCTTGGCCAGCGTGCCGGCGATGGTGGCCAGGGCGAAGCCTACGTTGCGCTCCGTCTTGCCGCGTCCCATCTGGGCATAGACCACGTTGTAGTTCATGGAGTCGAAGCCCAGCAGGTCGGTGGTCATCTGACGGTTGAGGGGGAACGACGAGCCGTAGCCTGCGGCGGAGCCGAGGGGGTTGCGGTTGGTCATCTTGTAGGCGGCCTGCAGGAACAGCATGTCGTCACAGAGCGACTCGGCATAGGCACCGAACCAGAGTCCGAAGGAACTGGGCATGGCTACCTGCAGATGGGTGTAGCCGGGCATGAGCACGTCCTTGTACTGGTTGCTCTTGGCAATGAGCTCGTCGAAGAGAATCTTGACCTGTTCGGCAATGTCCATGAGGGCATGACGGGTGAAGAGCTTCAGGTCGACCAGCACCTGGTCGTTGCGCGAACGGCCGGAGTGTATCTTCTTGCCCATGTCGCCCAGCTGACGTGTCAGCATGAGCTCTACCTGGGAGTGGACGTCCTCGATGCCGTCCTCAATCTGGAACTCGCCGCGCTCAGCGGTGGCGTAGATGCCCTTCAGCTCTGACAGCAGCACGGGCAGCTCGTCCTTGCCAATGAGTCCGATGCTCTCGAGCATGGTGATGTGGGCCATGGAGCCCAGCACGTCGTACTTGGCCAGATAGAGGTCCATCTCGCGGTCACGGCCGACGGTGAAGCGCTCTATCTCCTTATTGATCTCGTAGTTTTTTTCCCAAAGTTTCATGATCCATACGGTATTTGTGCGAGTGCATCGGCTATTTTCTCCACGCCGTCCTGCAGCGGACCGCTCACCATGCCCTTCAGCATGAAGGGGATGTCGGCCTTGAGGGTGAGCTTCATCTTGCTGGTGGTCTCGGTGACGGGCAGAATCTGAATCCAGAGGTTGAAGGGCAGGGGCGACTGTGCCGTCTCGAACTTGATGCACTTGGGCTCCTCACGGTCGCAGATGCGGAGCGTGATGGTGCCTACGGGGGCTACGTTGATGGTGACGGAGTCGTGGTCGAAGGAGAAGTCCTTCACCTTGTCCTCGGGTACGCGGTCGCGCACCTTCTCCAGATTACTCAGGTCGCTCAGGCTCCGATAGACGGCTGACTGAGGATAGGGTATCTGCTTGATGCTACTTTCGAATGTTGCCATACTTTTTTTCGCCCCCTAAGTTAGGGGGGTGGGGGTCTGAACGACCGCCCTGATTAATGTTAATAATTTCAATTCTAAACGGGAGCCTGCGCTTGTTCAGACCCCCAACCCCCTAACTTAGGGGGCTACGAACGGGCTATGAACGGGTGGGTCCAGTCCACGCCGACGGGTCCTTGCGCCACTCCTTCAGCACTTCAATCTCCTCGGGCTTGATGTAGCCGGTCTCGGCGGCCTGCTCGAGCACGGCATTGTAGTCGCTCAGGGTGACGAGCTGTACGCCGGCCTCACGGAAGGCTTCCTCGGCCACGGGGAAACCGTAGGTGAACGAAGCCACCATGCCGATGACCTCCACGCCGTATTCGCGCAGGGCTGCCACGGCCTTCAGACTGCTGCCGCCCGTGGAGATGAGGTCTTCGACGACGATGACCTTGGCTCCTTTCTTCAACTCACCTTCCACCTGGTTGCCCATGCCGTGGTCCTTCGGCTTCGGACGGACGTAGGCGTAGGGAAGGCCCAGCTCGTCGGCCACCAGCGCACCTTGTGCAATGGCGCCCGTGGCCACACCGGCTACGGCTTCTGCCTGGGGGAAGTGCTGCTGGATGGCGTGGCACAACTCCAGTTTGACGAACGAGCGGACGTCGGCATAGCCGAGCGTCTTGCGGTTGTCGGTATAGATGGGTGACTTCCAGCCCGAGGCCCATGTGAAAGGCTCGGCGGGTTGCAACTTGATGGCCTGGATGTCCATCAGTTTCTGTGCAAACTGTTTCTTGATAGCGTCCATAATCTTATGCGGTTTTCTTTTTTCCGCTTGCAAAGGTAAGAAAAAGTTTAGAGTTAAGAGTTGAAAGTTGAAAGTTTTTGCTGTCGGCCCCTGTTTTTTATGTCTTGCAGGCTCAGCTTTGCGTGAATCCCAAGGTCAGGACGCTGAAGCGGATGCGGTGCTCCTGGGGGTGGAACGCATGGGCGCAGGCAATGATGGTGGCGCCGGTGGTGGCGACGTCGTCAACGAGCAGGATGTGACGGTCGGCCCAGAGGGTGGGGGCTGCGACCTGAAACTGCTGTTCCACGTTCTTCAGCCGTTCCCAGCGGTCCAGCTGCGTCTGGCTTTCCGCGAAGTGCAGACGGCGGACGGCTCCTTCCGCGACGGGGATGCCTGTCTCACGGCTGATGCCGCGGGCTATGAGGAGACTCTGGTTGTAGCCGCGCTGACGCAGCCGCTCCTTGGCCAGCGGGACGGGGACGATGGCGTCGATGCCGTCGAAGAAACCGCTCTCCTTGATGTCGCGACTCATCAAACGGCCCATGCAGAGGCCGATGTCGGGCTGGTGGTGGTACTTGAGGTCGTAGATGACCTGACTGGTCCTGGTGCCGGGGGCGTAGTAGAACCAGGCGGCGGCACGCTCCACGGGCATGAGTCCCCAGAAGAGCTGGGCCATCTTGTTGTCGTAGGGCTTGCGCTCGTAGTGGGTGTGGGGCAGCTCGTCCTGACAGGAACGGCAGACGAACTGCTCATGGACCTCGAGTCGGCTACCGCACATGATGCATGCCCTCGGGGCCATCAGGTCAAGAAGACTGTGCCAGATGCTCATGGGGGTGACTGCTTAGAGGGTGTCGGTGTCGTCCTCGACGTCCATGCATTGGCGGATGATGTCGAACGTGAAGCCGCGTCCCACGGCAAAGCGCAGCAGCTTCTGGTTCAGCTCGTAGTCGCTCTGGGCCTTGGTGGTCTTGCGCTTCTGCTTCAGCAACGGCCGAAGCACGTTGAGGTACTCCTCGTCGCTCACGTCGTCGAGCACCTGCTGGCGGATGTCCTCGTCGATGTGTTTCTGCCACAGCGCCTGCTCCACCTTGCGGCGGCCCCACTTGTTGTAGCGTATCTTGTCGCGCACGAAGGCACGGGCATAGCGCTCGTCATCGACGTAGCGGTCCTTGACGAGCCGTTGCATGATGCGGGCCTGTGCCTCCTCGTCCACCTCCCAGCGGTGCAGCTTCTCCAGCATCTCCCACTGGCAGTGCTCGCCCTGGGCACAGAGGGCCGACAGGCGCAGCAGGGCATCCTTCTCGCTGATTTGTTTCATGATTTCCGGGCTTTAAGCATTCTATGTTTTCCGAACTGGTCGGCCTTCACCGCGATTTCGGTGTAACCCATGTCGCGGAGCATACTCACCAGCTGGTCCTTGTATTGGGGATTGATCTCGAAGAACAGCAGTCCTCCGGGCACGAGGGACTTCCGGGCATAGCGGGCGATGGAACGATAGAACAGCAGCGGGTCGTCGTCGGGTACGAAGAGGGCCAACGACGGCTCGTGCTNNGAGATGTCCCACGCCGTGACCTTGGCCTGCGGCAGTCCGAGTGCCAAGGTAATGGCGATGCAGCCGGAGCCCGTCCCGACATCAAGGATTGTTTGTCCTTCGTCCTTCGTCCTTTGTCCTTCGTCCATTACCCACTCACAGAGCTCGTAGGTCTCCGGCCGTGGGATGAGGACGTCGGGCGTCACCTTGAAGGTCCTGCCGCCGAACTGCTCCTCGCCCAACACGTACTGCACGGGCTCGCCCTGTTCCAGCTGTTGAGCCATCAGCTGCAGCTCCTCCTGGGGCAGGTCGGCGTCGCGGCCCATCAGCAGGTCGCCCAACGTGAGGCCATAGCGTACCTCATAGACCATGCGGGCAATGGCTTTCGCCTCGCCCTCAGCGTACAGCGTCGTCAGTCGTTTCCAGAGTTCGGGGTAGGTCATGGCGTCAGCTGTTATAGGTGTGCACACTCGTTGCTTGGGCGGAGGGCAGGTAGTTGATGCCCCACCAGCACATCTGCAGCAGGATGAAGGCCACAATGAGCATCCAGAGGGCGGGCTTGGTTTGCTGTGGCCGGTAGATACGGAAATGAATATAGACGAGGTAGGCCAGCCACGTAATGGCGGCCCACGTCTCCTTAGGGTCCCATGCCCAGTAGTGGCCCCACGCCTCCTTGGCCCAGAGGGCACCGAAGAGCATGCCGACGGTCATGAAGCCCAAGCCTACATAGACGAGATTGTCCAAGGAGGCAACGGGCGACGGGCGGCGGGAAACGAGCAGCCAGACGGCCATCAGCGTGGCCACGCCGAAGAGGGCATAGCAGAACATATAGACTATGACGTGCGGAGCAAACCAGGGACTCTGCAGGGCAGGCATGAGTGTCTTGGAGTGAATCTCGGGCTTCAGGAGATTGATGCAGATGAAGACCAGCGCCATGACGGTGCTGAAGGAGAGGACCCACTTGTACTTCCAGCGACTATAGACCATCAGACCGGCCACGGGGAGGAAGAACGAGTACCAGAGGCGCGTCTCGCCCATGGTGCGCAGGGGAGGACGCTCCAGCGAGATCCACATGCCGAGGATGAACGCAAAGAAGACGGCGAGGCCACCGATGGTGGTGACATAGGCCACGGTGTGCTTCTCCTTCCAGGCGGCCCATGCGCCCGTTAGCCAGAGCAGCAGGGCTGCCACACTAAAATAGATGAAATACTCCCAACTCATACGCTGACTCCTTCTGATAATTGTTGACTACTGCTGACGTTCTGCGAGCTTCGTCGGCCTCCTACTATCAACAGACAGAAGGCGCCTGCCAGCATCATGTAGATGCCCGCATAGACCGCAGGCAGCCAGGGATCGGTGACGAGCTCGAAGATGCTCACCTGGCTCATGGCTCCCATCTGCTGGTCGTAACCGTACTGATAGATTTTCCAGCCCTCCACCTCGGCAGGCTTGTTTACCTCGACGGTCGTGGTGACGTCTTCGCCCGACCGCGTCCGTATGCGGATGTCGGAGGCGAAACGCTTCGGCATTCCCTCTTCGGCATACTCCTCCATGACAAACTGCTTGAGCTCAATGGTCAACGGCAACTCCACAACGCGGTTGCGGTCGTCAATGGCCCGCCATTCCGGTTCCCCGTAGCCACAGATCATCTTTAACCGCTTCATGTCAGGATTGCCAAGCGTGGCAGAGACCATTGCCACCAACATGCCCGTATGGAGCAGGAATGAGGAGTGAAGGGTGGAGAAGGTGGCTCGGGCGAGGATTCTGCGGAACTGACGTACCACCACCAGCGAGAGAATGACGGCCATCCAGGTGTAGATGAGCACGAAGGGCCAGAAGCGTAGCATGTTGCTGAACCACGTGCCGTCGTCGCGCTGTGTGGTCAGGCCCATGATAATGGTCAGCAGCACCGCGTAGCCCATGGCGGGGATGGCTGCGGCATGGGAACCGAGGAAGCGGATGGCGGACACCCTCTTCGACAGCAGCGCCATGCACCCTACGGCCAGCAGCCAGCAGCCGACAACCATGATGTTCACCGGCCATGCGAACAACTCCCACACCACCGGACCGATGCTCAGCTGAAGCACGACTCCGACGATGATGAGGCATGCACCTGTAATGATTCCCTTGTTCAGGGTGACAACTGTGTTATTCCGATTCTTCATCTTCTTTCTCGTTATCGCCTATAAAGGTGCTGGGACTCACACCGTAGATCTTGGTGAAGCAACGCGTGAAGTATTTGGGATCATTGAACCCTACCTTATAGGCTATTTCTGTAATGTTACGGTTTCCCTGATTCTGGGTCAGCAATTCCTTGGCAATGTTCAGGCGGTAGCTACGGATATACTGACCTGTACTCTGACCGGTCTCCGCATTCAGACGCTTGCTGACCACGCTGCGACTCATGCCGATGGCCTCACAGAACTCCGTCACGCCGAACTCAGAATTGCTGTAGTTCTGCTCAATGACCTCGATGACCCGCTCCATGAAGGGCTTCTGCAACAGCAGGACTTCCTGTTTGTCGGCTTCGACATTCTTGTTCATGCTTTCGCGGAAACGGACCTGGTTGTCCAGGATCTTCTGTATGCTTTTCTGCAGCTGCTCGGCATCGTCGCTGTCCTCCAGGGCTTTCCGAATGGGCTGCAGCTGCTTCTCTGCCTCACGTCGGCGCAACTCCTGTACACGGCGATTGTACACGTAGGTCAGGATGGCTGCCAGGATAATGAGGCACAGGGCGATAAACCACCAGCTCTTCCAGAAATAGGGCTTCACCCGGATGTTCAGAGCGATGATCTGCTCTTCGTCGGAGGTCATGACGGGGGTGTATTTCACCTCGAAGGTGTAACTGCCGGAAGGAAGCGTGGAGTAACGGACGGAATGCTCGCCTGCCTTCAGTACCGTCCAGTCGTTGTCAAAGTTCTTCATGCGATAGCTATAGACGCCTTGCATCTCGGTCGAATAGTTCAAGGCAGAGAACTCAATGGTAAACGAACGGTTGCTTTCACTCAGACGGAGGGTATTCGCCACGGAAATGTCCTTGTCGAGGTAGTCGTCGCCATTCCCGACACGTACCTCCTGGTTGTCAACCAATAGGCGGGTGAAATGCAGATGGGCGCCATTACGTCCCTCCTGATTCTCGCCATACACCTCGGTCAGGCCGCGTTCGCTGCCCAGGTAGATCAGCCCGTTCTCACCCTTTACGGCGGAGTTCCAGTAGAACTGCGAACTCAGCAGTCCGTCTTTTTCCGTATAATTAATAAAGGTACCTGCACGGGTGTCGTAGATGGACAAGCCGTTGCTGGTGGTTATCCACAGCCGCTGTCGCCCATCCTCAACGATGCCCTTCACGGCATTGTTGCCCAAACCGTCGTCGGTGGTCAGACACTCGAAGGTCTCGTGGCCATTCTCATCGACCACCCTTTTATAGATGCCATACCCGTTGCTGCCCAGCCACAGCGTTCCGTCTTGCGTCTCGCAGAAACAGGATATCTTGTCGATGATTCCGGACTCGGGACGGTCGAGCTTGTAGCGGAGTCCACGGAACTCAAAGGTGCCGCTTTTCAGGTTGCGCTGGTTCAGGTTGATGGTGACGGCACCGTTGGTGCATCCCATCCAGAGATAACCGTGACGGTCAATGAGTGCTCCGACACACCCTCGGAGCTGGCGGTTGACTTCAAAGGGATCGGTAATCTTCTCCGTGGTCAGGTCGTAGAAGAAGATACCGTCATTGGAACCTATCCACAGGCCGTTGTTCATCTGGTCATAGGCCAAGGCACCGATGTAGTTGGTCTCCCTGGTGTATTCGCCGAAGTCCAGATGACGGACTTCCCCCGGATTGTCGAGGTGGACGACATTGACGCCGCCGCCCCACGTGCCAATCCACAGGCGGCGCTCGACGTCGGCCTCGAGGGCCGACACGGAGTTATGCGAAAGTGCCGAGTTGGTGGTTGTCAGGTGGGTAAAGGTATGCTGACCGAAGGGTTTGCGGTTCAGACCGCCTTCAACGGTTCCCACCCATAGCGTGCCGTTGGGTTCTACGTACATGGCATTGACCGGGTTTGGCGAGAGACTCTGTGCGTCGGTCGTGTGGGCATAGTTCATGAGTCTCAGCTGACGGGGCACCATCTTGACAATGCCGCCCGTCTCCGTGCCGATCCACACCAGACCGTCGCGCACCAGGATGCGGTGGACGAAATCGCTGTTCAGCGGCAGCTGACCGGTGGCTGACGTCCAGTGGGTGAAGGTACCCGTAGCATCGTTGAGGATGTTCATGCCACACAGGGAGCCGACCAGTAGCTGGTTCTGCGGCGTGACGGCCAGACAGGTGGTAAAGGAGTGGGAGAGCGCACCCGGCTGTGGCGTATGGACAAACGAGGTCATCTGCTCTGTGGTGGTGTCGTAGGCAAACAGTCCTTCGTTGGTGGAAAACCAGATGATGTCCTGCCGTTTCAGGATGTCGGTGACATAGCGGCCCGACAGCTGCTGCATGGCAGGGGCGATGCTCTCGCGCACCAGTTTTCCTTCTCTCTCCGTCAGTCGGTATAGACCGCCGTCAATGTTCAGCCACGCGCTGCCGTTGCCCTCGATGTCACGGATGGTGATATCGGGGGTGTTGCCGATGTACTGATAACGGCAGAAATGGTCGATGTTTCCGTCGGCACCCAGGGTGATTCGATAGATGGCGGGCATCGTGATGAGCCAGATGGCGTCCTTCGTATCGCGATAGACGCGTACGCCAGGCTCCGTGAACGGTGACGGGTGCTCCTGGCTGTGCAGTGCGGCTGAGTCGGGCGGGGTGACGGGGGCTGGCTGCATGGTCTCAAGACTTACCACGCTGGTGCCCTCGTCGAAGGTGATCCACAGGCGATGGTGGGCATCCTCCACGACGTTGTGACAGGAATTGCTCCGCATGGCCTCGGCACTGGGCTGAATGGGCGTCATGAAACCATAGCCGTCATAACGCACAAGGCCCCCACCATAGGTGGAGACCCATACGAACCCGTTGCTGTCGGCAAAGATGTCGTTGATGTTGTTATGAGGGAGTCCTGTCTTGAGATCCAGAAAGGACACATTGTAACGCTCCAAGAAACTGTTCTGGGCAGCAATGTCCGTTGCTGCCAGAACAAGGGTTAGAAGGGTTGTCAGAATGTGCTTGTGTTTCATTGGTCGTTATTCCGTCAAGTCTTGCTGGTATTCCAATATCAACGACTGGCGAGGCTTCAGCGTCTGGTCGGTACTCAGGTCGAAGAAGCGGCCGGTGAGCACGTCCTTGGCACGCTTGGTCTGGCCGATGACCTCCTGATAGCGCGAGACGTCGAGGACGGCGGGCTTTGATGTGCCGTTCAGTATGGTCAGCACCACGTTATTGTGCCAGCTGCGGGCGATGACGTAGATGCCGTTGTAGGGAATGAACTGCGTCTGCATGCCACGGATAATCGTCTCGTTGCCCTGACGCCACTGCAGTAAGCGCTTCGTCCAGCGGAACATGTCGTTCTCGGCACGGGTACGGCCTGACTCGGTGAAGCAGTTGTGGGTGTCGCCGGGGAAACCGCCGGGGAAGTCCTTGCGCACGTTGCCGTCGGTGACTTCCTTCGTGCCGTTCATCAGCACCTCCGTACCGTAGTAGAGCTGGGGGATGCGGTTCACGGTGAGCAGCAGGGCCAGCGCCTGCTTCAGGGCCAGCGTGTCGTGGCCGTTGCCCAGGAAGCGGTCGGTGTCGTGGTTCTCGATGAAGGCCATCACCGACGAGGGGTTCGGATAGAGGTAGTCATAGACGAAGGAGCCGTACAGGCGGTTCAGTCCCGAGAACCACGGATCGGTCTCTTCGTTCTTTGCCTGGTTGAGCTTGTCGAAGAACGAGAAGTCCATGACAGTCTTCAGGTAGCTGTTGGTCTTTGCCAGCTTCGAGTCTTTCTGCCATGTGGCGGTGTAGGCCGGTTCCGTGACCCACGTCTCGCCGACGGTGTTGAAGTTGGGATACTCCTCGTCCAGTTCCTTCATCCACTGCGCCATGGCATCGGCGTAGGCGTAGGGATAGGTGTCCATGCGGATGCC
>LXOW01079533.1_pt1 | contig 13334 bp, 13 predicted proteins | sample 1368591 | NCBI WGS metagenome assembly LXOW01 (sample SAMN04884650, study PRJNA319009) | bovine gut metagenome | isolation source: Cow rumen | host: Bos taurus | place: Italy: Legnaro (PD) | collected 2014-07-09
CGCTCGTCGGCAGCGTCAGATGTGTATAAGAGACAGCCTGAAAATATACAAGAAATAGTTAATCTATTCCACGACGAAAGAATAAGGTACGAAGAAAACAAAGAAAATATTGGTGGAACTGATTTGGTGGCAAATTGGAATCATTGTATTCATTTTGCAAAGAACGATTATCTTATTTTAGCAACAGATGACGACTCTTATGAGCCAGATTTTTTGTCTGAAGCAGTCAGNNCTTAGACATAGAATTACCTTTAAAGGAATTTATGTCCTGTTGGGAATTTGCTCTTTGTTGGGCAAAAGATCAAATGATTTCCTGTGTATCAAACTACATCTTCCAAAAAGACGCATTATTATCTAAGGGAGGATTTATCTCATTTCCACATGCACATTTTAGTGACGATGCAACTGCACTTGCAATGTCAGATCATGGTATCGCTAACATTCAGACAAATTGTATGAATTTCCGAATGTCAAGCATCAACCTTTCTAATCAAGGGAATTATAAACTCGCCATTGAGCAAGCTCGTGCTACTGACAAGTTTATGAGTTGGTATCTTTCATTCACGAAACAAATAGAAGGTATACATGACGAATTCTACGAAAGAGCCTGTTATGGAGGATGTAAAAGCAAGTATCTCTATCTTATGGAAAGATTAGTATCTGTCTCTTATACACATCTGACGCTGCCGNNGTTATGGAGGATGTAAAAGCAAGTATCTCTATCTTATGGAAAGATTAGTATCAAAAATACCCATAACGAAAATCCATATTGTCATAAAGACGATCTTTTCACTCAAACACCTTTTCAAAAAAGAAAAGATGCATTTATTACTGTCCTATTTTATAAATAAGCTATAAACGAAATGAACAAAAAGGAATATGATCTACTGATTGTTGGAGCAGGAATCTATGGTGCTACAGCTGCTTATAAAGCAAAGCAAGAAGGCAAACGCTGTCTTGTGATTGACGTCCGTCCACATTTGGGAGGAAATATCTATTGCGAAAGCATAGAAGGTATTAACGTACATAAGTATGGTGCACATATCTTCCATACAAATAATAAAAAGGTCTGGGAGTTTGTAAATTCCATTGTCGAGTTTAACAGATATACCAACTCCCCTATCGCCAATTATAAAGGGCGGCAATATAATCTCCCATTCAACATGAACACTTTCTATCAGATGTGGGGCGTACTCACTCCTGAGGAAGCTCGCCAGAAAATTGACGAGCAGCGTCAAGAGGCACTCGAACGAATGAAGGCGGATGGTGTTACAGAGCCACGGAATCTGGAAGAACAGGCCCTTCTGTTAATAGGTAAGGATATCTATGAGATATTAATTAAGGGTTATACCGAGAAGCAATGGGGACGTAAGTGTACAGAATTACCAGCTTTTATCATTAAGCGACTGCCCGTTCGTTTTGTTCATGACAACAACTATTTCAGCGACCGATTCCAAGGCATCCCTATGGGCGGTTTTAACAAACTCATTGACGGTCTGCTCGAAGGCATCGAAACGCGAGTCAATATCAATTTCTTTGATAATCGTCAGTATTGGGAGAGTATCGCAGAACACATCCTGTTCACTGGTAAAATCGATGAATACTTTGGTTATCAGTTTGGACAATTGGAGTGGCGCAGTGTACGATTTGAACAAGAAACGCTCGATATGCCAAACTATCAGGGCAATGCAGTCATGAACTTCACTGATTCTGAAACACCCTATACCCGTATTATCGAGCATAAGCATTTCGAAATGTTTGGCGACGATGTATACAAATGCCCCAAGACTGTCATTTCGCGTGAATATTCTTCAGAATGGCATCCAGGCATAGAGCCTTTCTATACCGTTAATGATGACCGCAATAACAATCTTTACAAAAAATACAAGGAGTTGGCAGATCGGGAACAAAATGTCACCTTTGGGGGGCGCCTGGCAGAATACAAATATTATGACATTGCTCCAATTATAGAGAAAGTGCTTGAACTATAACAATGATGCAACCGATGATATGAAAAAGTTATTTGACATTCAAGACATTTCGGTTTATCGTTCAGAATTAATGGGGTGGTCAATCCTATGGATTATGATGCTCCATTTCACATTCACTCAGATAAAGCCTCTCGGATTTATTGCCCAATATGGGTTCGCAGGAGTGGAGATTTTCATGTTGGTATCAGGCTTAGGTCTTTTCTACTCACTTCATTCAAACCACAACATCTTCCAGTTTTATAAAAAAAGACTATTACGCATTTTCCCAACCTACTATATTTTTGGAATCTTTGCCAGTTTTCTATTATTCCATGATAACATAATTGATTATGTTTATANNATTATATAATATGTCAAAGGCATATTCTTGATCGTGTACATTTTTTCTTCGTTTACCGAATTCCGGCCTTTATATTGGGTATGGTTTGTGCTTATTGGATAAAAAACAACATCTCTACAAAGTATTATTATGCATTTCTTCTGGCAGGAATTCCCTTCTTTATTTGGCTTTTTCCTCAACACCATCAGTATTATAACTTCAAATATTTCTCCCTTTTATTCTTACTTCCGCTTTTTACTNNTCGTTATTCCACCAATGTGGCATGACGTTATAACGGTCTTATTAATTGTATTTTGTAGCTTTACTGGTATTTTAGCACATTGGACGATAGACAAACTACTGAAATCGCTTTGACAAAACATCAGATGATATTTCCTTTGCAATACACGAATCCAACAATTCGTACCCTTTTATGTTCAGATGAATTTGATCGTTGAGGAACAATTGTGGATTTATAGTTGTATCATTTCCATTCCATTCGTCCGCATGAATATAGACAACAGAATCCATAAGATTTTCATTCATAAGCATAGCACGCAAAGAATCCCTATACTCTGCCATCTGATACATTTTGCAATGAGTCATTATCGATCGGAGATAATCAGAAGCTAAATCTTTGAGGGGTTTGCAACCATGAACTTTCCAGATATTTACATCTGGTACCTCTATCAGAACTNNAAATAAACGAGGCCCAAGGTTTGCAGAAGCATCATTTATACCAGCAGAAATAACGCAATAATCTAAACCAGAAGCAATAATCTCCTTTGTACTGTATTGATCTTTTTCATCAAATAGCAATTGATATATTCCCCGACTTTTCTCCCCACCTTTTCCTTTAGACGTCATTATAACAGGTTGACCCGTTTGGTTACTTATTTTCAATTGGAGAATACTATCCATTTGGTTGGAGGCGTGCATTTCAGCCCAACTGTCTCCTATCATAGCGACACGTATCGTATCATCCTCATGACACATCACGGGATATGGTTTCCTTTCGTTTTCAAATACCCAAAGATTTCGCCATTTATATTGATAGTATTTGAAAAACGAAAACAGAATGACGATACATATCAAACATGTTATTAAAACTCTACGCATCGTCATCAAATCTCACCTTTTCAATTCATTAGCAATCATTTCAGAATACATTTCCGCACCTTTTCTGTTAAGATGTCCAAAGTCATAGAAAAGTTCCGAATGACCGACAAAGGTTGAATCTCTGTAGTGATCAATAAAGGGGATATGATGCTTGGCTGCTAATTCTCGCGGAATCTTAAAAACATCTTTCATGGAACAGACGTACATGGGTGATACAATCAGTGAGAGTCGGATGTCCTTAGATTTGCAGTCATTGATAAAACGTTCTAAAAGATCTATTCGCTCCTGATCTATAGGGAAAGGATATTCTTCAGCTTTAACTCCGACAGTGTCCATGACCCCATCAAGAGGTTTCCACCCTTTAAGACTTCTATCCATCGAACCTAATTTGCCAGTCAAAAGACTAGGTAGTTTACCTGTATATCTATACACCCATGATAATTGGTAGGGCCAATAATTGCCTGAACGTTTCAACATTTCATCACATTCTTTACTCATGCCACAATAGGGCGCAAGAGACCCTGCTCTTTCTTTCCCAGAGAATGGCGTATCTTGAAAATCGCAAGGATGAATTTCAAAGATAATCTCTTTTGGAGTATACCGTGACAATATATTACCTAACGTACCATAATGGAAAAAGATATTCTTGATACCCCAGTCTGCAGCATTGTAACAACTAACTCCTAATGCTTTCTCAAATATTAGTGGATCATAGTGATGGAGGCATCTTGAACTTCCCATAAAAAGCAAAGAGTCTTCCGTGCTCTCGTTTGTATAACTGATTTTGTATTCATCAGTGGCATTTGAGATACTATAGAGACTTCCTAATCCAAAGCCCAGGATTCTGTCCATCACGAAAAACAGACAGGCGATAATAAGAATATGTCGTAATAGCTTCTTCATCTTAGAACTGGAAATAGATAAACTGATTATTGTCAAAGACGCCGAATAAAAGGATGCATACAATCTCAACAGCAACTGTGAGCTCCCAACGCCAGCGTTCTGCAAAGGTTGGCAGATAAAGTTTCTTTTTGGGGAACCATTCTTCCTGGATATCCACGTAAATAAGTGCAATAGAACATATGGCCGCATTAACCATGGTGCTCATATCAAAGAACAATCCGCCTTTCCAATGCGAGAAGATACTTCCCCATACTTGGAAGAATTCTGTCATTGATGAAGAATGGAATAGCATCAGTCCGAATGTTACGACAAAATATATGCCAATCATTTTCAGGACGTATGGTTGGGTTGGCCATCCTTTAGCATTAACCAATATTTTCCTCTTTTTAAAGAATTGCCCACTGACCATTAAGGGTATATACCATAGACCATGGTAGATGCCGAAGAGTAGGAATGTCCAATTGGCGCCATGCCACATGCCGATAAACGTCATATTCAACAAAATGGCAATAATTGTACCATTTACACCAAGCTTCCTGAATTTGATATTTAAAGGTAAAAAGACATAATCTGTCAGCCAACTGGTGAGTGACATGTGCCACCTGCTCCAATAGCCTGCGATATCTATTACAAAGAACGGACGCTTAAAGTTCTCTGCTACTTTAAACCCTAATATCAGTGCCACGCCAATAGCCATTTCACTATAGCCTCCAAAGTCCGCATACATTTGGAAAGGATAAAGTAAGGAGGCAAAGAGGATAGAAATGGCAGAATGATGCTCATAGTTGTTCCAAATAGCACTCACATAAATATCCAGACGATCGGCGATACACATCTTCAGAAACATTCCCCAAAGAATTCGTCTGAAACCGGTCATCACATTGTCTGAAATAAACAGACGGACTTGATTAACTTGCTTTAAAAATGGCTTGGGTCGATCAATTGGTCCGGATAAAATGGTTGGGAAAAAGGCAATGAAATTGGCAAAACTGACAATATTCTTCTCTGGCTCAATCTTCCCATGGTAGATGTCAAGTACATAACTCATCAGTTTGAATGTAAAGAAACTCAAACCAATAGGAACAACCAGATTCAGTGCCGTCCAACTCAAGTGAATGCCTATGAGATTTGCAAAGGCGGAAACAGACTCTGCAAAAAAGTTGAGGTATTTAAAATAGAATAAGGCACCAATGCCGATGACAACTCCAACGTTTGTTACTATGGCAGCTTTCCGTTCGTCTTCCTTCTCAAGATAAAAATGTACGCCTTTGCCAAGAAACCAGAACACCAATGTCAAAACGACAAGGAGTCCTGTCATCTTGATATCTACTTGGGAATAGAACCAGTAAGAACTACCCAACAAAAAGATATTCTGTACTTCTTTCTGTTTCTGGCATAAATAATATATGACCAGTACGATTAGAAAGAACCACAGGAACGCGAGGGAGTTGACGACCATAAGTGCTTATACTTTCTTTTGAATACTGTCAATCAGGTCACCAACATTGTCCCATGACAGGATCTCACGTGAACTGAACTCAATACCGAAAGCTTCTTCCATAGCAGCCACCAACTGTATATGACTAAGTGAGTCCCAGCCATCTACGTCTTCTGCTGTCGTCTCATCATTCAGCACCAGGTCATCGATTTCCAATTCTTCGCGGAAGATCTCTTCAACACGCTTCAAAATTTCACTTCTTTCCNNCGAACTCTTCTTTAATTGAAGAATGTGTCCCTAATATTATAAAAGCACTTTCTTTTTTTGCTTTCTTCAGCCAAGATTCTATTTCTTTTAAATCTGTTGCTTTTGTTATAAACACCCTTCCAAATTGAAACCGTGTTGAATCTGGGTTTGCCAAACTCGCACCAGTTATCATTTTGTATTGTTTTGCCTGAATAGCCTTCCTTATAGCTATTGTATTCCGGCTGTATGGTGTAACAACATATCTTGATAACTCCTTCAGGCTGATACCTTTCTTTAATAGGAGCGATTCACACATATTGATATCCTCAATAACATCTTGAGATTTCCAATCTTTCCAGTCATCGTGATTATAGCCATGAAGACAGATGCCATATCCTTCTTTTCGCCATTTCCGTAATGAATCGACCGCTTTATCAGTAAGTCTTGCAGGTATTACTGCGAATGTAGCTTTAAATCCCGTCTCTTCACATATTTCTTTTAGCTGGTAGATACCATCTCCACAATCATCATCGACGAGTAGTATTGATGCTGCAGAGTTTGGAGCTTTACCATACCAGCAATCTAATAGCCATAAATAGGCCGTTTGCATAGACCATTTGCCTGTGGTGACGGGAGCGCGGTGATATACAAGCAAGGCTATTGCCAATACGACTCCGCATACTGCAATCATCAGAACTGTTCTTTTCACCATGCAAAAGTAAGAAAAAAAAGTGACTAGTGCAAGTTTTTTGATGATTTTTCCTTCAGATACTTCGTTTTTTCGTTTTTATTTTGTAACTTTGCACTCAAATATAACAACCATGGCAAAAAAGTTCAGCTTTCGTGAGGTTCCTGCAGGCTATCAGCTCTGTTTCAACGGGCAATGTCCCAGAAAGGATGACTGTATCCGTTTTCTGGCAGGTCAGCATGTGCCATCTACGTTGATGAGCGGTCCTTCGGTCTATCCCAATTCTCTGACGGATGGTGTCTGTCCTTATTTCAAGCAGACGCGTGTCATTCACGGTGCTTGGGGATTCCGTAACCTTTATAAAAATGTGGCAAAAGCAGATGCACAGATCCTGAAGGCAAAGGTGATTAATTTTCTGGGAGGGCCTGTCGCCAGCTATGGTTATATGCATGGAGACAAACTGCTCACGCCAGAGCAACAAGAGTCTATCCAAGGATTCTTCAATGAATTGGGCTACACCAATACCATCGTTTTTGAGGGCTATTCCATTATGTACGATTTCTCCGAAGAAGCGACCGATGAAGTATCAAAGGTAGATAATCGCGAAGAATGAGGCAATCCAGCCGATGATGCAAATCTGGATGAAATGATCCTTTACCAATGATTTTGTGGGACTGCCGCTGAGGCCGTATACAATCATGTTCTGTAGATAGCGGAGCAGGCCTGCCAATACCCAGCCGCTCGTCAGATAAACATAGCGGGTACCCATCCTTTCGATGACTTCTGGCGACATGGTGTACATGATATAGCACACCATTGTGATGGATGCAATGATGGCAGTCGCCTCGTTTATGAATGTCTTGTTGTAACCTGTAATGGAGATACGAGGCTTTTGACCCGTCTGTTCATAGAGTCGGTAGTCATCATTACGTTTCGTCAAAGCCAGGAACAGCGTAACGAGGAAGGTCATCAGCACCAGCCAATGCGAAATCCAGATGTCTGTCGCTACACCGCCAGCGAGCACGCGCATCACAAATCCGATGGCAATAATCGTCACATCAAGGATGGCAATCTGCTTGAGCCGTAGACAGTAAGCGATGTTCATCAGCCAATAGCCACCTATTATTATATATAAATAAGGTGTATTGTCACTTTGGGCCAATGGAAGCAATGCAAAAGCACCTACCATACAAAGCGACATCATCGCATAACCGGCTTTCGCTGAAATGGCACTTGACGCAATTGGACGTTTACATTTCTTAGGATGTTGGCGATCTGCCTCGACATCTCTTAAATCATTAAAGCAATAAATGGAACTCGAAATCAGACAGAACGAAGCAAAAACGACTAACGTTGGCCAAAAATAGTCTGGCTTCAGCAGATTTGTGCTGAAGAAAGCCGGTGCAAAGACAAATGCATTCTTAATCCATTGCAACGGTCTGAGGAGTTGGATATATTGCTTCATCTCGGTGCAAAGGTACGAACTTTTTTCCGAAATCACATGATTATTTCCACAAAAAACTTCACCCGGCTCAAACGATTGATTGAGCCGGCTCAATCAATCGATTCATTCGGGTGAATCGATTAAATCACCCGAGTGGTGAAAAGACAAGGATTTCCTGCATGACTTTGTGAAATCGTATTTCTTTCCTTGATTCTCCATGGCTTATTAACCGTTGTGTTGCTTTTTGTGCTTTTGAATATATGTGATAGGATTCATCAGGAATGTGAAGAAAGGGATTTTTGACAATAAAAGAAGTCCAATGAGGATTGCTATTGTGTAGATAAGAAGAATGATTTCATTTTGTGGCAAATATCCTTTTGCTATGAAAGAGCGTAATGCTAAAACTATAAATGTGTGATACATATAGATGAATAATGTCTTTGAGCCATATTCAGGAAATACTGTTTTATATAAAACAATGCGCATGATGAATACGCTGATGATNNACCAATATGATAGTTGATTGCAAAATAAATAATGGCGAAAATAAAAACTATGCCCAAAAGCGCAATTGTCAAAGGTAATTTCTTTACTATTCCCTTTATGTCGATTCTGACGGAATAATACCCCATTAAGAAATAGGGGAAGAATGATACTATCTTTTCAAAGTTATTCTGTGGGAGGAATCCCCATAATAATCCAAGTACAAGGGAAGATGTTAATATAATGATGGAATGCCTGTCCAGACATTTTTTGGGCATATAATATATAAACAGACGATAAACAACCAGATAGGCCAAATACCATAACGTCCCTTTGGGGTATAATAAATGGTAATCAAGAAAAAAAGTTCCTCCGTTGAGAATAGGCTTTATACATCTAATAAGTTGAAATACTATATAGGTTTCCAGTATCATCAGAATGCCTCGCCTATATTTTGCACGATCATTAATTTGTGAAAAGAGGCCTGATATATACATAAAGAACGGCATGTGGAATGTATAGATAAAATTGTACATGGCCCGATTAAAACTATCGTTTGGCGCATACGTCTCAATCATATGTCCATAAACGACAAAGAAAATCAGCACGAACTTTAACGAATCCCAAAATGCGTCTCTTTTCATATCAGGTTATTCTTACTCACCTTTTTCTTTTTCAACAACCTCGATTAGCCCGATATCGTTCTTCCAGAAATAACAAATAAGCCTATTGTCAAAAGCAGGCGCTTCCACAGGAGCAAACAATGGTGTGAACCCCCTATCTTTAAGTTGTTCACATGCTTGTTGAATATCCTCAACAGTATAACATGTATGATAAGGGGTTGCACCTTTCTTAAGCATTTTCTGCATAGTTGCATTCTCCGGATAGGGTTCCACCAGCTCTATGTTTACTTCGCCTGGCTTTCTTAGGAAGCAGATTCTTGTCTTTTGAGTATCATCATCCACAATAGGATCTGCCTGATAGCCAAACACCTCAAATGTCTCAGCCGTTTTCTCTATGCTTTTCGTCACATAGCCTATGTGTTCAACAGAATAGTCTATCTTCATTACTCCTCTCTTTTATTAATATAACATTCTTTGGGTTGGTATCTGTCTAATTCTAAAACATATTGATTTGGTTTGTCATCAGATGACTTAAAACCGAGATGAGGATAGTGCAACTCTACCATTTTATTCTTGGGAGTTGGCAAATACTCACCCACAATTCGCTTGAAGCCCCTCGCTTTTGCTTTTTCCACCATCGTGTTCAGAGTAAAGTTCTCCATACCTCTCTTTAAAACGCGACAACTCATGAACCATGTATCCACAAACAGCGTTTCCTCATCCTGCTTCTTCATGATAATGACTGCTATAAGACCATTATCACCAAACTTATCTTCAAGTGTAAAGCTCAAATCAATACAATTCGGATCTTCTGCTATAGCAGCGATATCACCCTCTGTGTATCTAACCGTTCGAAGATTAAACTGATTGCTACGTTGAGAGAGTTGAGCCACACGGGGCGTATTAAACTTTGTAAAGCCACTGACCGTTGAAACCATATCCAAAGATTTCAAGAAGTCAGCCTCATTGGTAAATGTCTTCGAAAGCGACACGCGCTTTGCCTCTACCTGATACTGTTTCGTCCTGTCTTTATCTGCATTACTATAGGATGCTGTCTCAAATAGATTCAGGGAGTAAAGATATTCCAAATACATGGCTGGATCTTCAGGGAGTTCCGGCACTGTAATGCCAGGAATATTCTCACGGACCATATTCCGCTCAAAAGGATTATCATCTAAGAAAACCATTGAGTCAAAACCTATATTCAAGATTCCCTGGATGGTACGGATATTATCTACTTTGGTTTCCCAGTTTGCTTGAAACACTGCAATATCATCTAATTTCAACACCATGTCGGGATGCTTCTCGAAAGGCTCCTTTGCAGTTTCCTCATTATTCTTGGAAGCAACACAAATAATGATACCTCGTTGTTTCAGTTTCTTTACCCACATCTGGAACTCTGTGAAGGCCTTTCCGATACCTAACCCATGACCTAACTCGATTCCTTCTAAGCCATCATCGCCAATCACGCCGCCCCAGACAGTATTATCCAAATCCAGTATCAGACATTTCTTAAACTGCCCTTTGATGGCAGCGATGATATCCACCACCCTTGAAGCTACATAGGGAAGGGCGTTAACACTGAGCACCATCTCTGTCGTCATGTATACGTTTGGAGCAAACATGAATTGTCTTCCTAACAGATTCTGCACCCCTGCGATATCACATATGAACAAATCGGGATACTGCCGGGAAAGGTTCATCAACTCATAATTCAACTTACGGACTTGATATGAGAAGGATGATTCCACTTTATTAGCATAACTGCCAAAAACGGTATCTTCTATCTCAGGATAATTGAAATAGATTAATTTCTTATTGGCAAATGACGGATTCTCACATAATGAAGCGATAAAGGACAGGCGTTCTTCAGCCAATTGTTCCTGCTTTGCAACGGGCAATGAGCTATGGTATTCACCCAATTTATGGGTCGACTGAAAAATAATAGAGATATCAGCATCAAACTGATAGAATTCACTCGTCGGATCCATCACCTGACGTTCTACCTGATTATACTCTCCTTCATACAAATCTAAGGAATAGCCTCTATCCATCGCCTCGCCCTTAATGGCGGTAACAAGCAATTGAGTTGNNCCAATTTCTTTAATTCTCTTAGCGTCTTCATATATTCAATAGTTTGGTGCAAAAATACAAAAAACAATTGAATTGATGAAATAAAGAGCGAAATTGTTCTATATTTCTTCCTTTTTTTGTATTTTTGCAACGTCAAAAGTAATGATTTGAAATGAAAAAGGTCCTATTTAAGATTGCAGTGATCTTGGTTCTTGCAGTTATTGGGTATTATACTNNAAAAACGACCGTATATGATCATAAGGTCGTCATATGCATCCCTGTCTATGGACAAAGTTATGCCTTAGGTGAAGAAGCCACCAGAATAACTGATTTTGATTCGCTCAGAATTAAATATGATGGCAGAATTGTTACTGAGCACATGGACTATGTATTTGGCTATTATGATCACAGTAGCAGGCTAAAGCAATATGTAAAACGACTGCTTCATTACGACAAAAAGGCTTTTGAGTTGTCCATATATGGCCTAGCGGAAGCAATAGTTCCTCAATTGGGAGAAGATACCATCGTTTGTATCTTCCCTGGAGGACATGGTATGGATACTATTACAAAGCTCATGAAGCCCGTTAAACCTTACAATAAGTTTATTGAGGAAATCGCATATGCCTACGAACAGGCAATGAAAAGAGGATGGGAATTCTATGTACCCGCCGTTTGTTGGATGCAAGGCGAATCAGACATCGCAGAATATCCAAACACAGACTATAAGGCTGAGTTTTATAAGATGTATAACAATTTCAATACAGATATCAAAAACATTACCCACCAGCAAGAGGATATTAGAATTATATGTTACCAAACGAGTGCCATCACTAAAGGAAACAATTATAAACTAAACAATTACAATGCCCAGGAACCCCGTACGCCAACCGCTCAGATGGAACTGATAAGAGATGATTCTCTAATCTGGGCGAGTGGGCCAACCTATCCCTATCATTTTGTAAGAGAAGCCTTACATATTGATGCAATAGGTCAGAAAAGTATTGGATCCTTAGCTGCAATATCCGCTTTAGGGATTATCCGTCATGAGACTCCTGTCATTGGATTGATGCCTTTAGGTTTCATTGTATCAAAAAATCAGATTCGCATCCCATTTCATGTGCCCTGCCCTCCTCTATGTTTTGACACGATTGCTGTAAGGAAAGCTGACAATTATGGTTTTAATGTGATTCGTAAAGATAATACTGATATCATATCAAGTGTTTCCATCAATCAAGATACCGTCATCATCAATTGTAAAGAGTCGCCAATAGACTGCAAGCTCCGATATGCCGTCAATGGTGAATATTTAAAGGGTGGATATCAATTTGGGCCACGAGGAAATTTAAGAGATTCCCAAGGCAACGTGAAGACATTTGTTAATGCAGGAAAGACCTATCCGTTACACAATTGGTGCTATCAGTTTGATTACCTCTGTACACCAAATAAATAATGACCTAAGAATGGACTAAGGCGGATAATATAGCTGGTTATCAGACAAAGTATCAGGATAATAAGAGAGATAATCATTATCACAACAAATTCTAAAAGGCGGCTATCGTAGGCCAGAAGTTGTGGAGCATATTCCATTAGGAAGCGAGGCAGGAAAAAATAATGTAACAGATAGATGTCAAGCGTTCTTGTGCCTACATATTGCAAGAAGGAAGACGAGCGATGGATGATGGGGGATGGAAGTTTAATGAGGGGGGATGTATAAAGGAGACGGAAGAAAGTAAACACCATCCACATGCCCGTTATACCACCCACATAATATCTGAACATCTCAAACCACATATTATCCTTGTGAGACGTTGACGCGATGCTGAAAAAAGCAACACAAATCAGAAGTATCACAACTGGTATGTTTGTCCATCGGATAAAAGCATCGAAATGACGCCTCATCCAAGTTCCGATATAAAAGAAGAGGAAAAGCCGCCACGTCGTCACACTCAGAAAACCAAGCACATCGACAATTAACAACTGATAATCTTCTGATGAAGTCTTTATACT
>LXOW01441451.1_pt1 | contig 13320 bp, 11 predicted proteins | sample 1368591 | NCBI WGS metagenome assembly LXOW01 (sample SAMN04884650, study PRJNA319009) | bovine gut metagenome | isolation source: Cow rumen | host: Bos taurus | place: Italy: Legnaro (PD) | collected 2014-07-09
GATTTGTTCAAGAACATGGAAGACCGTGGCGAGCAGTTCAAGGAATTGGTAAGAAATCTCTAGGCCGGCCAGACAATCCTGCCGGTCGAGCTTGGCCAGAAGAACCGGAAAGACTAACCATTCGGTACAGGCCTGGACACCTAGAAAACACTGAAAACGACTGAACGATGAACAAGAAACTAAGCAATCTCTTCAAAGGCGACAAGGGCATCTGGATGGTGTTCTTCTTCCTCTGTGTGATTAGCATCGTCGAGGTCTTCTCGGCTTCAAGCTCTTTGTCATACAAGAGCCATAACTATATGGAGCCTTTCTTTATGCATACCTTTTATATATTATTGGGACTCTTCTGCACCATCGTCATCCTCAATATTCCCTGCCGCTACTTCAAGCTGATGACACCGATGCTGCTCATCCTGTCGTATGCTTTCTTGCTGTGTGTGCTGGCATTCGGCGAGAGCATCAACGGAGCCAACCGCGTGATTCAGCTTCCCGGCTTCACGTTTCAGCCATCCGAGCTGGCCAAGGGCACGATGGTGCTGGCAACGGCACAAATACTGAGTGCCATGCAGCGGGAGGATGGCAGCGGAGCCGACCCAAAAGCCATGAAATACATCTTGTGGCTGGTGGTGCCCACGGTGATACTTATCGGTCTCGAGAATCTTTCTACGGCCGTGCTGCTCTTCGGCGTTATCTTCATCATGATGTTCATTGGGCGCGTGCCCATGGTACAGCTGGGAAAGCTCACGGGCTGTCTGGTGCTGATTGCCGGTATCTTCCTCACGCTGGTACTCACGCTGGGAAGCATGGACGACAGGGACGAGAAAGAGTCTTCGACGGCCAAGACAGAAATGGCTTCAGACAACCAGACGAAGAAAGACGAGAACATGGTGAACAAGGTGTTCCACCGCTTCGGCACTTGGCGCAACCGACTGGTGAACCACAGCCCGAAGCCCACAGACCCCAAGGAATATGCCGTAAAGGACGAGAACTATCAGGTGGCTCATGCCAACTTTGCCATTGCCTCGTCGGGCATCATCGGAAAAGGACCGGGCAACTCTGAGGAGCGCGACCATCTGCCGCAGGCATTCTCCGACTTCATCTTCTCCATCATCATTGAGGAGATGGGACTCATCGGAGCCATCGCCGTGGTGTTCCTCTATATCATCCTGCTCATCAGGGGGGCGCGTATCGCCGGACGCTGCGAGAACAACTTCCCTGCCTTCCTGGTCATGGGGCTTGCCCTGCTGCTGGTATCGCAGGCAGCCATCAACATGATGGTGGCCGTAGACTTCGGCATCGTGACCGGCCAGCCGCTACCCCTTGTTTCCAAAGGCGGCACCTCTACGCTCATCAGCTGCGCCTATATAGGAGCCATACTCAGTGTCAGTCGCAGCGCCAAGCGTGCGCAGCCCACCAAATCCACCTTACCCACAACAACTACAGAAGCATGAACAAAGAACTAAGAGTCATCATCAGCGGCGGAGGAACCGGAGGCCACATCTTCCCTGCCATATCGATAGCCAATGCTATTCGTGCCCTTTGTCCCGATGCCAAAATCCTATTTGTCGGGGCACTGGGACGGATGGAGATGCAGCGCGTGCCACAGGCGGGCTATGAGATCAAGGGACTTCCCATTCAGGGCTTCGACCGCAAGAACCTGCTGAAAAACGTGAAGGTACTCTATATGATATGGAAGAGCCAGCGCATGGCCCGGCAGATTATCAAGGACTTCCGTCCGCAGGTGGCCGTGGGCGTGGGCGGCTATGCCAGCGGGCCTACGCTGAACAAAGCCGCCTCGATGGGCATTCCCTGCGTCTTGCAGGAACAGAACTCCTATGCCGGCGTGACCAACAAACTGCTGGCCAAGAAAGCACAGAAAATCTGTGTGGCCTACGAGGGCATGGAGCGTTTCTTCCCGAAGGAGAAGATTCTGCTAACCGGCAATCCCGTGCGACAAGCATTGCTGGATTCCAAGGTGACACGCGAGGAGGCTCTGCAGCAGTTCGGTCTCGACGGCAGTAGGAAGACCATCCTGCTGGTGGGCGGCAGTCTCGGTGCCCGCACCATCAACGAGAGCGTGCTTCGACATCTGGATGACATCAAGGCATCGGGCATCCAGTTCATCTGGCAGACCGGCAAGTACTATAGCCAGCAAATAGCCGACGAGCTGAAGCAGAAAGGCCAGCCCTCGAACCTCGTGGTCTGCGATTTCATCACAGACATGGCCGCAGCCTATCGCGCCGCCGACCTGGTCATCAGCCGTGCCGGAGCCAGCAGCATCAGCGAGTTCTGCCTCATCGGCAAGCCCGTCATTCTGGTGCCTAGCCCCAACGTGGCCGAAGACCACCAGACGAAAAACGCCATGGCCCTGGCCAACCGCCAGGCCGCGCTGATCGTGAAAGACGCGGAAGCACCCGAGAAGCTCATCCGGCTGGCCATCTCCACCGTCAACGACGAAACTAAACTCAAAAGCCTCAGCGAGAACGTACTGAAGATGGCTCTGCCCAACAGTGCAGAAATCATTGCCAAGGAAGTCATCGCCCTGGCTAGTCATTAACATTGGTCTAAAGACCTATAAGACACTTAACAACATGAACCCGAAAGATATCAAGGCAGTTTATTTCATCGGTGCAGGCGGCATCGGCATGAGTGCTATTGCACGCTATTTCGTCAATCGAGGGCTGGTGGTCGCCGGTTACGACAGGGTTTCGACCGAACTGACCCGCCGGTTGGAAAAGGAAGGCGTGAACATGCACTACGAAGAAAACATCGACGAGATACCGCACACCTGCAAAAACCCGAAGCACTGCCTGGTGGTCTATACCCCGGCCATTCCCGAGAACCACAAAGAGCTGCAGTACTTCCGTCAGAACGGCTTTGAGATTGAGAAGCGCGCCCAGGTGCTGGGCACGCTGACAGAGCAGATGCGCGGTCTCTGCGTGGCAGGCACTCACGGCAAGACCACCACCAGCAGCATGTGTGCCCACATCATGCACCAGAGCCACCTGGACTGCAACGCCTTCCTGGGCGGCATCACCAAGAACTATGGCACAAACTACATCCTGAGCAAGTCCGACTACGTGGTCATCGAGGCCGACGAGTTCGACCGCTCGTTCCACAGCCTGCGGCCCTACATGACGGTCATCACCTCGACCGACCCCGACCATCTCGACATCTACGGCACGAAGGAAGCCTACCTCGAAAGCTTCCGTCACTACACCGAACTAATACAGCCCGATGGAACGCTTATCATCCACCGGGGACTGGAGATGAAAGAAAACCTGCAGCCGGGCGTGCGCCGCTATGACTACAGCCTCACGGAGGGTGACTTCCACGCCGAGAACATCCGCATGGAGAACGGCGAAATCACCTTCGACTTTGTGTCGCCCATCAGAAGCATCAAGAACATCGAGCTGGGGCAGCCCATACCCATCAACATCGAGAACGGCATCGCAGCCATGGCCATGGCACAGCTGGCCGGATGCACAGACGAGGAGCTGCGCGTCGGCATGCTCTCGTTCAGCGGCGTTGACCGCCGGTTCGACTTCAAGATAAAGACACCCAGCCTGGTGTTCCTCAGCGATTATGCCCATCACCCCAAGGAGATTCTCCAGAGTGCACGCAGTATGCGTGAGCTGTATCGCGACAGGCACATCACCGCTATCTTCCAGCCCCACCTCTACTCCCGCACCCGCGATTTCTACAAGGAGTTTGCCGAGGCCCTGAGTCTGCTTGACGAAGTTATCCTCACAGATATTTATCCCGCACGCGAGGAGCCTATCGAAGGAGTCACGTCGAAGCTCATCTATGACAGGCTTGCACCGGGTGTAGAGAAGCAGCTCATTGCCAAAGACGATGTCATCCCACTGGTGAAGAGCCGCACGTTCGACGTGCTCATCGTGCTGGGCGCCGGCAACCTGGACGAGTTGGTGCCGCAGATAGCAAACATTCTCAAGCGTAAAACATCACAGCTAACATCGACACCCCCTAACACACCCAACAACCTATGAAGTGGAAGAAAATACTTGTCATCTGTTTCAATGTCATCATTGCAGTCTACCTGCTACTGGCTGTCACGGCTTTTAACAAGCCGATGGACAGGCAGACTATGTGCAACGATGTCAGGATAAGCATTGAAGAAGGAGTCATCGAGGGATTCCTTACACCTGTTGCCGTGCGTAATATCCTGAACGATGAACACATCAATCCGAAAGGCAAGCGGATGGACGAGGTAAACTTGCGCTTCATGGAGGAAAGGCTGAACGCCCAGGAACTGATAGAGAATGCCGAATGCTACAAGACGCAGGACGGATATGTAGACATCAGGATAACGGAACGGGTGCCCGTCATGCGTATCATGGCCGCAAACGGCGAAGACTACTATGTAGACAAAGACGGAAAAGCCATGAAGAACACAGGATTCGCCTGCAACCTCACCGTGGCCACGGGTTGCATTGACCGCAAATATGCCAGCAGGGTACTGGCCCCGATAGGAAAGCTGATTATTGCCGACGACTTCTGGCGCAGTCAGATTGAGCAGGTCAACGTGCTCCCCGACAGCACGCTGGAAATGGTTCCGCGTGTAGGAAACCATATTGTGTATCTGGGCAATCCCACGGGCATCAGCAAGAAACTGCAACGGCTGCGCAAATTCTACAAATACGGATTGAGCCAGGCCGGCTGGAACAAATACTCGCGCATCAGCGTGGAACTACACAACCAAATCATTTGCAAGAAGAGATAAGAAAGACAAATCGAATAAAACGTAAATACTAAAAGATATGGTGGCAGAACAGAAAGATTTCATTGTGGCAATAGAGCTGGGGTCATCGAAAGTGACCGGTATTGCCGGACAGAAGAAGCCCGACGGCAGCATCTCCGTGCTGGCCATGGTCAGGGAAGACTCGTCCTCGTTCATTAGGAAGGGTGTGGTATTTAACATTGACAAGACCGCCCAGTGTCTACAGGGCATCGTACAGAAGCTGGAAGCACAGCTCAAGCAGCGTATCGTGCAGGTGTTCGTCGGCGTTGGCGGCCAGTCGCTGCGCTCCGTGCGCAACACCGTGAGCCGCGACTTGCAGCCAAACACCATCATCACACAAGAAATGGTGGTGGAACTGATGGATAGCAACGGAAGCCTGAACTATCCTGACCAGAAGATCCTGGATGTTGTGGAACAGGAGTACCGCGTGGACGCCCACCTACAGATGGATCCTGTGGGCATACGTGCTTCAAAGCTGGAAGGCAACTTCCTGAACATCCTGGTTCGCCTGGCTTTCTTCCAGAACCTGAACCGCTGCTTCGAGATTGCCGGCATCAAGGTGGCTGAGATGTATCTGGCACCCCTGGCCCTCTCCAATGTAGTACTCACGGAGGCGGAGAAACGCTCCGGCTGCGCCCTCGTTGACATCGGTGCCGACACCACTACCGTCTGCGTCTTCTGGAAGAATGTGCTACGCCATCTGGCCGTCATTCCCTTAGGCTCAAACAATGTCACCAAGGACATTGCCTCGCTGCAGATGGAAGAGAGCGACGCAGAGCAGATGAAGATCAAATACGCATCGGCCTACACGGATACCAGCGAAATAGACACCACGCTGAAATTCTCCATTGACCCTGAAAGACAGGTGGAAAGCCGCAAGTTCGTTGAAATTGTCGAAGGACGAATGCAGGAAATCATCGAGAACGTGCGCTATCAGATTCCCGATGAATACTACGACAAGCTGCTGGGGGGCATCATTGTCACTGGCGGTGGCTCGAACATGAAGAACATCGAAAAGGCCATTTCAATAGCCACCCGCATAGAAAAGGTGCGCGTTGCTAAGTTCGTGACCGCTACCATCAATTCTGGCAATGAACAAATCAAAGCCCGCAATGCCATGTACAACACGGTGCTAGGCTTGCTGGCCAAGGGCGACATCAACTGTGCAGGCAATGTAATCGACCCCAACAGAAATCTCTTCGACAACCAGGATGATGATGGCCCCGTGCTTCCTGGACGAAAGGCACGCCAGCTGCATGAGACACAGACAGGCACCATCCGCACCTTGCAGGAAGAGGAGGAGGCCGCCGCCGAAGCCCGACGCAAGAAAGAGGCCGAGGAGAAAGCCGCTGAAGAGGAGAAGAGACGGATAGAAGCAGAAGAGCTTCAACGCAAGAAAGACGGCCGATGGTGGAACAAAATGCGCCGTAACGTCGGTAAGCTGATTGATGACATCACCAAAGAAGAATAAGCAGAACAGGCAGATAGGAATACAACATACAATAAACACAAAACAGAAACAAAATGAACAGCAACGACATACTGGACTTCGGCGTACCCGAAGAGAAGCACAGCATCATTAAGGTCATTGGCGTAGGTGGCGGAGGCGGCAACGCTGTGAACCACATGTACAAAGAGGGCATCCACGATGTCACCTTCGTAGTCTGCAATACAGACAATCAGGCCCTGAACGACTCGCCTGTGCCCGTCAAGCTCCAGCTGGGCAGCGAAGGACTAGGGGCTGGCAACCGTCCGGAGAAGGCACGCGAGGCTGCCAATGAAAGCCTGGAAGACATCAAGAACATGCTTGACGATGGGACGCGCATGGCCTTCATCACTGCCGGCATGGGCGGCGGCACCGGCACCGGAGCCGCACCAGTCATTGCCCAGGTATCGAAGGAGATGGGCATCCTCACCGTGGGCATCGTCACCATCCCCTTCCGCTTCGAAGGAAACAGGAAAATAGACCAGGCACTAGACGGTGTTGAGGAGATGTCGAAACACGTCGATGCCCTGCTGGTCATCAACAACGAGCGGCTGCGTGAGATTTACCCCGACCTGTCGTTCCTCGATGCTTTCGGCAAAGCCGACGATACACTCTCGGTGGCAGCCAAGTCGATTGCAGAAATCATCACCCTCCACGGTACCATGAACCTCGACTTCAATGATGTGAAGACCGTGCTGCAGGACGGCGGTGTAGCCATCATGTCAACAGGCTTCGGCGAAGGCGAGGACCGCGTGAAGAAAGCCATTGACGATGCCCTGAACTCGCCCTTGCTCAACGACAACGACATCTTCAACTCGAAGAAGATATTGCTGAACCTTTCCTTCAGCCATGAGAAAGACTCGAAGGACAATTTCATGATGGAGGAGATGAACTATGTGCATGAGTTCATGGACAAGTTCGGAAGCGACTTCGTATTCAAGTGGGGCGTGGCCGTCGACCCGGAACTGGGCAAGCGCGTCAAGGTCACCATCCTGGCCACAGGCTTCGGAATGAGGAACGTAGATGGCATGGAGGAGCGCATCAGCAAGCAGCAGACGCGGGAAGAGGCCAACCGTCTGGCCGAATTGCAGGAGAAGGCCGCCCGACGCGAAGAGCGCCGCGGCCACTACTACAACGACACCGACAATAGTCACCGCTATAAGCGCAGGCCCAACATCTTTATCTTCACGGCAGAAGACCTTGACAACGACAATGTCATCTCGGCCGTGGAATCGACTCCTACCTACAAGCGAACCAAGGAAATCCTGGCTAGCATCGGCAACCAGAATGCAGTCCCCGAAACACAACAACGGCCTGAACAGCCCGAGACAGCCCAGGGCATCATCAGCTTCGTCTGAAAGCCCTTCCAACATGATATCCGTAGCATTTCACCTGACAGAATGCTACGGATATTGTGTAAATAACTTGAAAAAAGCAAAAAGCAAGGCAGAAAAACATGCTTTTTTTTCGTAATTAGGAAATAATTGTGTAATTTTGCGCGTTAAAACTATACAAACGCATAAAATATGGCACAACTATCCAATCGTTTGCAGCGCCTGGCGCCTTCTGCCACTTTGGCAATGTCGCAAAAAAGCGCCGAGATGAAGGCCCAGGGCATTGATGTGATAAACATGAGTGTGGGCGAGCCAGACTTCAACACGCCCGAACACATAAAGGAGGCCGCCAAGCAGGCTGTAGAACAGAATTACTCCCGCTACTCCCCTGTTCCCGGCTACCCCGAACTGCGCAAGGCTATCGTCAAGAAGCTCAAAGAAGAGAACGGCCTGGACTACGCCTTGGGCGAGATTCTGGTAAGCAACGGTGCCAAGCAAAGCGTATGCAACACGGTGATGGCACTCGTGAACCCCGGCGACGAAGTCATCATTCCAGCACCCTACTGGGTCAGCTATCCCCAGATGGTACTGCTGGCCGGAGGAAAGCCTGTATATGTGGAGGCCACTTTTGAGCAGAACTTCAAGATGACGCCCCAGCAGCTGGAAGCTGCCATCACGCCCAATACACGCCTGCTTATCCTCTGCTCTCCCAGCAACCCCACTGGTTCGGTCTATAACAAGGAAGAGCTTCGCGCATTGGCAGGAGTTATCCTGAATCACGACAACCTCTTCGTACTGGCCGATGAAATCTACGAGCACATCAACTATGTGGGCCGACATGAGTCCATAGCCCAGTTCCCCGGCATGAAGGAGCGCTCCATCATCGTTAACGGCGTGTCGAAAGCATACGCCATGACAGGCTGGCGCATAGGCTACATTGCCGCCCCGGAATGGATTGTGAAAGGCTGCAACAAACTGCAAGGACAATACACCAGCGGTCCCTGCTCCGTCAGCCAGAAAGCAGCCGAGGCCGCCTATACCGCCAGCCAGCAGTGCGTGGAGGAAATGCGCCAGGCTTTCGAGCGTCGGCGTGACCTCATTGTAGCCCTGGCCAGACAAATTCCCGGATTGGAAGTGAACGTTCCGGAAGGTGCTTTCTACCTTTTCCCTAAATGCAGCAGCTTCTACGGATGTTCGGCTAGTTGTGCCGACGGCACTACGACAAGGACGATAGAAAACAGCACCGACCTGGCCATGTATTTACTGGAAGAGGCACATGTTGCCACCGTCGGCGGCGATGCCTTCGGAGCCCCTGACTGTTTCCGTATGAGCTATGCCACCAGCGATGACAACATTCGCGAAGCTATGCGGCGCATTGGCGAGGCACTAGCAAGGCTGAAGAAATAAAAAAAATCCTAGTTAAACGTTGTTAAAATCTGCCCAGTTTCGCCTTTTTATGTTATCTTTGTGCCGGATTCCGCTGTGCGGACATGCCAAGCCAAACATACCAACTGGCGTAACTACTTACAAATCGAATCATTACAACCTAACTTATTTAATAACTTAAATCAAAAAATTAAATTTATGGCAACTACACAAGCAGCTGCTCCTGCAGCAAAGAAGGCCGCTAAGGCTAGTACAAGCAGTATCGGTATTAAAGATGCAATCTGGGTGATTGTCGTCTGCGGTATCATCGCATTCTGCAACTTCTTCTTCAACTTCGGTCAGTCCTCGAACTTCGAGGGTGGCGATCCCAACGGAAGCCCTCTGAACATTTGGGGTACCATCTTCAAGGGCGGTATCATCGTGCCTGTGATTCACACCCTGTTGCTCACCGTGCTCTGCATGTGCATCGAGCGCATCATCGCCCTGAGCAAGTGCATCGGTAAGGAGAAGCTGGCTACTTTTGTAGGCAAGATCAAGAAAGACATCAAGGCCAAGGATTTCGATGCTGCTCTGAAGGACTGCGACAAGCAGGGTGGTTCTGTAGCAAACGTCGTCCGCGCTGCCGTTATGGCTTACAAGGAGGCCGACGCTACCACCGGTATCAAGAAGGAAGTGAAGATGGCTCGCATCCAGCAGGCCCACGAAGAGGCTATCGCCGTTGAGATGCCTACACTGACGATGAACCTTCCCATTATCGCCACTATCGTTACACTGGGTACGCTGACCGGTCTGCTCGGTACTGTGGTAGGTATGATCAAGTCGTTCCAGGCTCTGGCACAGGGCGGTGGCGGTGACTCCGTCGAGCTGTCGGCTGGTATCTCTGAGGCTCTGATTAACACGGCCTTCGGTATCGGTACTTCTTGGCTCGCCGTTGTCGGCTACAACTTCTTCACCAACCGCATCGATAAGATTGCGTTTGCACTGGACGAGATTGGTTATTCAATTGCACAGACCTACGCTGCTACTCACACCGACGAAGCTTAATTTTCACATTAGCCCACTCTTAAAACCATTACGACTATGGCTAAAATGAAGATTAAGAAAAACGACGTCTGGATTGACATGACCCCCATGTCCGACGTGATGGTGCTGCTTCTCACCTTCTTCATGCTGAGTGCAAACTTCGTGAAGAATGAGGTGGTGAAGGTCATGACACCGCAGTCACGCACGGAGGTGAAGGTCCCGTCAACCGCGACGCTCGACATTACTATCGACACCCTGGGACGTGTCTATCTGGGCACAGACAAGGTGGTCACGATGGAATACGCGCTGGACACACTGCTGTCCAAGGAGTTTAGCAAGTACAAGGATCAGTTGGCCGACACCAAGGCAAATGCTGCAATTCGCGCCGCCTTCAAGGCCGAGACGCAGATTGGTATCCCCTTTGAGCAGCTGGCTGCCTATCTGGGCAAGACCCATGAGCAGATGAGCAAGCAGCTCAAGGAGAGCGGACTGCCCCTTGACAGTATTATCGAAATTCCCAACCCCAACAAAGAGACGGGTAAGGATGTCTACAGTGAGTTCCAACTCTGGGTGAAAGCCCTGAAGAACGGCTACAAGAAGTGGTATAAGGACATGGAGCGCAGGAAGGAAAAGGGCGAACCCATCGAAATCGACCTGGCCACCACGCCCAACAAGCTCGAAATCTGCATCAAGGCAGACCAGAACACTCCTTACTCACGCTTCAAGAAGGTCATCAACGAGCTGCAGGACATCAACGAGAGCCGCTACAAATTGGTTACACAGTATAAAAAGGAGGAATAACTATGGCTAAGAAAAAAGAAAGCAAGCAGAAAAAGATGAATGTCCGCGTCGACTTCACGCCGATGGTGGATATGATGATGCTTCTGATCACGTTCTTCATGCTGTGTACATCATTGGCCAAGCCCCAGGCTATGCACCTGACGATGCCGGCAAAGGACCAGAACTTGCAGGAGCAAGACAAGGACAAGTCGAAGACGGAACTCACCGTGACGCTCTACCTCGCACCAGAGGGAAAGCTTTACAGCTACATCATCGACAAGAAAGAGAAGTTCGGTGAAGTGGAGTACTTGGAGGAAGTGAGCTATGGAAAGGAAGGCATCCGCAAGATCCTCTCCACCTACAACCCCTACAAGACCAATGTGCCTCCCGTGATGGCTATCATCAATGCCAAGGCCGACCTCGACGGTTGGTATGCACAGCAGCCCAAGGACAAGGATGCTCCCTCGATGAAAATCAGTGGAGGAGCCAGCACAGGCGCCGACACCCTTCTCTCAATCAATGAGGCCTACGACAAGGCACTCATCATGATTAAGAAAGGTCACGTCGATGTGGTGAAGAACGGACAGAAAGACCTCGACATGGCACGTTTCCCCGTCGTCTTCAAGGAGATGGCCAATGGAACGGAGAAGGCCGAGGAATTGGCACCCACCCTGTCGGTGAACATCAAGCCGCTGGATGACGCCACCTACGACGACCTGGTGAAGATTCTTGACGAGATGCAGATTTGCTGCATTGGTAAGTATGTGATTGCACAGATGTCAAATCAGGACTACCAGCTACTGGGAACGGCAAAGGATAAGTTCCCCACGCTGAGAAGTGTGCCTGAATTGCAGAACTGGCCTCAGGCTGTTGCCGAGTAAGTACTAAATGTCTAACGTAAAACTGAAAGAACTATGTCAAAAATAGATCTATTAGACCAGAAATGGATTGATCTTGTCTTTGAAGGCAAGAACGAGGCATACGGTGCTTACCAGATTCGCAGAGGAACTACCAGCCGTAACAACCTGGCCATGCTATTCCTGCTCTTGGGTATTGCTGCCATCGTTGGAATCTTCTTCGCATGGGGCGGCATTGCTGATGCCATCGCAGCCAGCGAGGAGCGTAACGAGGGTACAGAAGCCCTGGAGATGGTCGTTGAAGACCAGGAAGAGGAACAGCAGGATGAAGACGAAATCGTTTATGACATCCAGCCCGAAGAGGAGCAGGTCCAGCAAGACCAGCTGATGAACTCTGAAAAGTTCACGGACTATGCCATGGACGATGAGGCTCCCCAGGAGGTGACCAAGACACAGGATGAAACCGAGAAGAGCGATGTCGCTATCTCCTCAGTCAACTTCGACCAGGGCTCTGACGAAGGTCAGGAAGTGCTGAAGCAAAACCAGGTTGTGGTGGAGCAGGTTGAGCAGAAGGAAGAAGAGACCAAGGTCTTCGAGGTCGTAGAGCAGATGCCTCAGTTCCCCGGCGGCGACGCCGCACTGATGCAGTACCTCTCCAGCCACATCAAGTATCCCGTTGTGGCAGAGGAGAATGGTATTCAGGGTCGCGTAGTATGCACCTTCGTGGTGGAGCGCAACGGTTCAATCTCCGACGTCCGCGTCGTGAAGTCTGTTGACCCATCACTCGACAAGGAAGCTGTCCGCGTGATCAAGGGCATGCCCAACTGGATTCCTGGTAAGCAGAACGGCTCGGCCGTGCGTGTGAAGTACACCGTACCCGTAACATTCAGACTGCAATAATGAAAAAAAGATTCAACATTCTTACAATAGTTGGATTAACTCTAGTCATAGGCTTGCTCCCATCGTGTGGGAGCAAGCCTACTAATTCCAACTACGACGAAACGGCTATGTGTTTCGCCGCAGACAAGAGCATCAGCCCCGTCATCGACGAGGAGTTCAACAGCTTCTACAACAAGACCAAACGGTCGATTTATCCGCTCTACATGAGCGAGCAGGAGGCCATCGACAGCCTTCTAGCCCTGAAAGTCTATCTGGTGTTCACCACCCGCAGACTCACTCCCAACGAAGAAAGTATCATCAAAAGCAAACAACATAATCCGCGACAGCAGCCGCTGGCATACGACGGCATGGCCCTCATCATCAACCGTGAGAACCCCGACACGGTGATGCTGGTGGAGAACTTCAAGAAAATCCTGAGGGGCGAGATCACCACCTGGAAGGAGATTTACCCCGACACGAAGCTCGACACCATCCGTCTGGCTTTCGACACCCCGCAGTCGGCCACCGTGCGCTTCTGCACCGACTCCATCCTGGGAGGCGAGAAGATGAAGACCACCGGCAATATCCGTGCCGTGGAGACAACGCCCCAGGTTATAGACTACGTGGAGAAGCATAAGGATGCCATTGGCATCGTGGGTTCCGTATGGCTGAACGACGAGCGCGACACAACTAACGTCACCTTCAAGCGCAATGTCAGCGTGATGGAGGTTGGCTCAACACCGCTGAACGCCGTGAAGCCCTATCAGTACTACCTGGCCACCGGCCAGTACCCCTTCATCCGCACCATCTGGG
>LXOW01274128.1_pt1 | contig 13305 bp, 5 predicted proteins | sample 1368591 | NCBI WGS metagenome assembly LXOW01 (sample SAMN04884650, study PRJNA319009) | bovine gut metagenome | isolation source: Cow rumen | host: Bos taurus | place: Italy: Legnaro (PD) | collected 2014-07-09
ATACGGGCCCATTTCTGGTAGTCTTCCTTCTTCTTTTCAACTTCAACCATCAATTGTCCAAGGCGTGTCTTGTTTTGTTCATCCTGTTTCAGCTCTTGGTTGACGGCACCTTTTCGCTCAGCGATGTCGGCCATCGCCTTTTCATTGGCAGGAATGCGCGAGTTCAAGTTCTCAACGGTATCTTCCTCTTTCAATTCGGGTTTTACACGTCGGTGATCCTCGAGTTTCTTGATAGCTTCCTCCTTTAGCGTCTGGGCTTTCAGCACTTGATCCCTAGCTTTGGCAATCAATGAATTCATTTCTCCGATTGACTGAGGAGTATAACCGTTCAATAGGGCAAGCCGTTCATGGTTGAGGTCGGCGTGGCCCTTCAAAAACTCCAGCAACTTCAAGTTGTTGTCGCCAATGGCATTCTCCGCCTGTCTCAACTGGGTCACTGCCGACGCCGTCTCCCGCTGAACCTCGTTGGCTTTCTTCAGCAGACCCGTATTCTCTACCTTGTCAGCAGCTTCCAGAATGCTCCACTCGGGAATCAATTTCAGCAGTTCATCCTCGACCTGTTTCGTCATCTCACAGGTACTGGAAATCTCTTTGAATTTGAGTTCAAGCGCCTGCCGTTGGCGGGCTTTTTTCTGATAGTCCAATTGTTTTTCTTCCAATCCTGCTATCCGAGTTTCATGCATTTTCAGCTCACGAGCCGCCTTATCGTTAATTTCTTCCAATATTTTTGGAGTATTTTCATCTATTTGTTCAACCCCACAGGCTTTGCAGCCATCAATCACTTTCTTTACCGCCTCTGCAACAGAATGATCGTTATCGTAGTTTTCTTTGGCGGCTTGATAAGATTTCAAGTCGGCTTTAATCTCAGCCTCAAGCTTGTTTTTCCTCTTTTCCAGGTCAGTATAGGCCAACTCAGCATCAGCGCAGGCTTTTTTCAAGTCGTCGACCAGTTGATTCAGTTCCTCCTCGTGGGGGATCCCGTTGGCGATGACTTGTCGGCAAACAGGGCAAACGTCACCTACCTGAAGTTTCTGACGCAGGTTTTGGGCAAACTTGTCGATGGTATCAATTTGCTTGGCGAGCAGTTCCTTGCCGGCATCCCACTTTACCTTGGCATCATGCATGGGTTGCTCCAACCCAGCGGCTTCTTTTTGTTTTTTCCCTATTTCAGCCTGACTGTCTTGAAGGGCTTTTGCCGCCTTTTCCTTACGTTCTTTTTCCTTGGCGTATTGTTCCCTGCGGTCGTGAACCAAAGCGACATTCTGAATCAGTTCCTTGGCTTTGTCCCTTTGGCAGCGAAGGGTCTTCAACTGGGTTGAGATTTGCTCAAGCTCTTCAGGCTTTACCTCGGGCAGTTGATTCAGCGCTTCTACAGTCTTCCGTCTTTCTTCCTCGGCAAAGGCAAGTCCTTCCAACAAAACCATGTAATCCGCTTTCAAAGCCTTGAGTTTATCTTGTTGAATAGTCTTTTCATTCTCGGCTTTCCCCTTAGCAACCAACCAGTTGCGGGCTTCTATCGTCTCGTTCCATTCTCTCACCAGAGCTACGTTGGCCTTGAATGCCTCACTCTCAATGATTGCAGCGGCTTCCTCATGGCCTTTCGTAACCGCTTTCAGCTGGGCAACGCATTCGGCGTCGGTCATCATCCACTGACGTTTCGCCTTGTCTAGTTCGAGGTGTTGCTTACAAGTCTCAAATGCCTTATCGAGATCATTAATCTCATTCCGCTTCATGCCGATTTCCTCTTCGGTAAGTGTGCTAATTCCTTCCATCATCTGCTGGGCTTGTTCCCAGGCTTGTTTCCTTTGCGAAGTCAGTTCAAACACTTTCGCACCGATTTTGGAATACACGTCTACACCCGTGATTTTTTCCAAAATCTTGGCCTTTTCTTCGTCCTTGCTGTTCAGGAAACGGGTGAATTCGCCTTGGGCAAGCAACGTGGTTCGGCAGAATTGGTCGAAATCGAGCCCAATGGCGTTTTTGATTTCCGCTTTGATATCGGCATCTTTGTCGATAGACGAACCGTTATCCAGGTTCTCCCAGTTCCATGATTTCCTTTGCAGATTGCCTGAAAGCTTTTTATTGGCCCGGGTCACGGCCCATGTAGCCTTGTAATGAACGCCATTGTTGCCCACAAAGGTCAGGGAGGCGAAAGCCTCACCCGTATTGCGTCGCATCAGCTGGCGCGGGTCGTCGATGCCAATGCTTTTGTCGCCGTCTTGAGTACCTCCCTCCATCTTGGTACCGTCGAGTCGTGGTGTGTCGGCATAAAGCGACAGACAAATGGCATCCAAGATGGTCGATTTCCCCGCACCGGTCTTTCCGGTAATCAGGAACACTTCGCTGTCAGCCAGCGGGCTGGCCTCAAAGTCGATGACGGCATCCTCGATGGAAGCAATGTTGTGTATGGTGAGTTGCTGTATCTTCATTTTCAACCTCCTTTGTCATCGTTCATTTCCTGGCATCTTCTTCAACCAGCCTCAAGGCCTCTTCAAAGACTATTTCCAATTCATCATCGAAACGATAGCCACTGTCGTCGAAATAACGTTTCACAATTTCGACAGGCGATTCAGATTGGAACTCTTGCACCGTAAAGGTCGGTGTATCGGTCTGCTGGGAGGCTTTACGTTTTGCGTTGATGCAGCAGAACCTGCAGCGTTTGCCAGCTGTCAGCCCAACGGCTTCGGTGTAGGCTTCCGGAGGAAGACACCCATCCACTTCCACATTGAGCCTGATATAGGCAGGGATGTCGTCGGGATAGTCAATGAGCAATTGCTTCGCCGCTGACCATGGAACGAATCCTATGGTGGGCAATGTAACAAGAGGATGGGGATTATCGATCTCGATGGTGGTCACCTTAGGCTGCTCGCCGTGTCGTTCCATCTCGACAAGGGTCACCGAATGGCTGTAACACTCGTCGAAGCTGACAGCGACGGGCGAACCGCTGTATCGCACATTATGTCGACCACTGTGAACGAATTGTTCATGGTGGATATGCCCTAAGGCCAGGTAGTCGTACCCTTCTCCCATCTGCTCCAGTTCATAGGAGTCGATGCCCCCGACAATGAGTTCTGTCGAATGGTCGTGCCCCGTAAAGTCACAGCCTTTCACGGTAGTATGGGCCATCATCACCACGGGCAGACCATCAGCATTCCTCTCTCCTACCCTGTCGAGCAGTTGTTGGAAGAATCCCTCCGGAAGATTCCGCTCGTTCACGTATGGAACCGCTATGACATAGCCTTTCCCTGGCACTTCGATGATATGCTCGTCCATGTTTTCCTTTTCCAACTGTCCGATGGCGAACACGTTGAGAGCCTTCCAGGGGGTCCGGAAAATCTCATGCTTCGATCCGCTATCGTGGTTACCGGCAGTCATCACGATGGTCATGGTAGGGTTGGCCTGATGGATCTTCATCATCCCGTCGGTCAACATCGTCTGGACGGCAGCCGATGGCTGAGGCGTATGGTACACATCGCCGCAGAGCAGAAACACATCGGGTTTCGTCTCTGCGACGATGGTTGCCATCTGGTCGAGCATCGACAACTGCTCCTCCGTACGGTCAAAGTTGTACAGAAGATGTCCTAGGTGCCAGTCGCTGGTATGCAGTATTTTCATTGTTTGCAGATAAAAGAGAGTAGATGATTCCCGTCCTGCAAAAATATAAAAAAATCGCTACCACAGGGTACTCCCAGTCTCCGTGCCAAAGTAAAAATAGGTTTGGCCAGTGCGGTCAAGCACCTTGAAGTATGGCGAGTCGCCTCGGCACAGGAAATCGTGGGCGAACTTGTTCTGGAAGAAGTCCCTGATTTGCTCGCTGTTGGCTCCAATCTTAAAGGGGCCAACACCCACATAAAACACGCCGGCACGAAATTCATCCGGATTGTCGCCGTTAGCGCTGATGGTGTAGGTCTCCCTCCCCTCAGTATCCGGGTCGTTGAAAGTCCTTCGATCCTCATGTTCTACTCCGGGGTCTCCCGTATAGAGGTTGACTCCAACAGAAAAGACGGCAAGCCTAAACCTAGCGGCGGCACTTCTATAGCGGTCTCCGTTGTCGGCGGCCGGAACAAAGGGAACGTATTTCCCTATATTGAACATGTAGTCGTTCTCATAGGCAAAATTACACCAATAGGTTCCCAGGATGATGGAATTGGTGGTTTGTTTTTCAGTTTTTTGATAGAATGTGGTGCCCGAATAACCAATGCAACTGGCAGCACACCACTCCCCTCCGAGCCTGAATTCAAATCCACTGTAACTATCATCATAAAAACGCCAATAATAGCTCACGCCAAGGTTGGTCCGATAACTGACGCCGTATTTTTTGGGAACGCCGAAAGAAAAGTCGACACCAAATCCCAACTGTTGCGATGACAAATGAAGATCGATATGGACTGCCAACGCTCGGTTGTATTTCTGATATTCATAACCAAGATCAGTGCAATATACCAAATAGAAGATCAGCGCAGCCTCGAAAAAGCTATTCCCGCTGGGATCGGTATAAATCAATGGGTTGTTGAGACAATAGGCATATCGATTGAAGTTTTGTGTGAAATCAGGGGTTTGGATATCATTGTCGGGACTCAGCATACTGGATGTAATAGGGTCATAAAGGCGTCCGTTCATATTGATCAGCCCCATTCCTTTGATATGCTCGTGACCGGTATATCCCCTGTCGAACATCAACTTGTCGGCTTTCTGGCAAAATCCCCATGCATCGAAACGGTTCTCCTGCTCAACACGTCCATTACCGTCGGTAATGACAACCCAACTACCTAGATGGTCTTTGTGAGCATAATGCAAAGTCGTACGATCATTCATGGTTTCCGCAACGGCAAACACGCCCATAGGGCCTGCAATGAAAGTCCAGGCATCTGTGTCTCCATTGGGCTTGGTAATGAATTCGCAATTGTTTACATAGGTTTTTCTTCTGACAATACCATCGAGGTTCTCGACCATCATGATTCTTTGATGATTGTAACCATACTCAAAACTGACAGCGTTAGTCCCTTCGGTGATGGTTTCAACCTTGTCAAACACATTGTATGTGAGGTCCATGCGCTGCTGAGGGAAAACTCCTCGAGGGGCTGCAACCGCTTTGATGGCGTGTGGCTTGTCGCCAGCATAATCAGCATTGCAGAAGACCGTCCCAGAAGCGTTGGTTTTACTCGTCATACGCCCCAATGGATCATAGGCGAACTCACTATGGCCCTCTCCGCCATCCACAGTGATTAAACGGTTTAAGGCATCGTACCCAAAGTATTCCGTGTCATGGCTTCTCGAATCACTTCNNGGATAGATCTTGAATCAAGTATCCATCTCTTTTCGTTATAATTGACACTAGTCTATGGGTGTTCCCGTCATAGCCCAAGGCTGTCTCCGTCCCGTTCCCCAAAGTGAATCTTGTTGGCTGCATCATCGAATTGACCTCCTGGGTTTTCCAAAGGTCGTTCGAATCGCCATCTGTAATGCATTTCAGGAACCCCTCGGATGTGTAATGGTAATTGACGTGAAAATTGGATGGGTAGGTGATTCCGCTGACCCTTGAGGCTTGGTCGTAGATGTAACGGGTATGATAGGCCTCTCCATCTATATTCTCGATGATCTCCGATAATCGCAGTTGTGCGTCGTATTCATATTGAACAGTTTGATTGGATGTGCTGATTTGGGTAAGCAGCCCTCTCTGCCCCAATTCAGTGCCATAGGCCCACCGAGTGATCTCCCTGGTGCTGGCTTTCTTGCTTGATTCTGTTCTAGTTGTCATCCTACCCAATGGATCATATTCAAAGGTGATCTCGTCCAATTTGGGTGAGACTTGTCGAATCAGCTCGTTGAAAGCATTGTATTCGTAGATAATGGTCCCATAGTTGGGATCATCAAGCAATGTCTGGTTGCCCAAGGCATCGTATGCCATCTCGATACGTGTCTCGTTATGCCCTTCAATTTGCGACCCAATCACTTTCCCATCAGCGCGGAAGTCATAAAGAACGCTATTCCCTTCGGCATCAGTGCTTTTGACAACCCACCCCATGATATTCCGGGTTTTGGATTGGCTTTGGGCACTTCCATCCAATGCATAATAGGTGGTACTTGACACGTGGCCATTGTGTTCGACTTCCTCACAGGAGCCGTCGGGATGTGTAATCCGACACAATTGGTTACGGGCGTTGTAATGGTATTGGATGCAACTGCTGATCTCGCCGATACGGTGAGGGGTCCATTTCTTTATTACTCTCCCAAAATTATCGTAGGTGAATTCGTTCATCAACATCTCTCCATTGATATCATAGTACTTGGTACGGAGGGCGTCGCCAGTGGGTGCAAAATAGCTCATTTTTGTCTCATGTCCGGTTTGTTTTTCCCATTGATAGTAGGAATCCGACCCCCAACGGAGCGCTTTGCTTGAAACAGTCCCATCCGGATTCCGGGTAAGGGTGGTGACCCCCAGCGGATCCTGTTCAAACTCGGTAATCAACCCATTGCAGTCCGTCATGCTCGTACAATAACCATACACTGGATGATAGCTATAACAATACACCTGATGAAGGGCATCTGTGCGTTTGGTTAGAAGCCTTCTGCCATAGGTCTTGCCATATTCATAAGACTCACTCCGAGGAGTCTGGTCACTGTTTGGGGTGCTGATGGTTTTCACGGTGACGTTCCCAACGGGATCATATTGATAATCAGTTCTCTTTACCAGAGGATCATCGGGTTGGCTACCATCGTTCGGGATATCGAGGGTATACCTTATTTGATGCTTTTTGTTACTGTCGTAGACAAATACTTTTTTTTGACAGATGTCTTCATCATCACCTTCGTAATGAATTCTGCTGCATGTCCAGGAAGGACGGTTAATGAGCCAAGTTCCAAGCTCGTCGTTGCAATAACCGGTAGTATGAATCTCCTGAAACTCACATATGCCTGCGATGTTGTAGTCCTGATGGGCTGTAGTCCCCTTGATCTGAGCCGTTACACTGAGAACCCCGTTGTATTTCCCGATTTGCGAGCAATGGTTCTCAACCTCGGTCTCATAGATTTCTTTTTTCAGCAGATAGTCCGGATGATCGGCATCGAACTCCTCAACGCTTTTGTCAGAAATGGGGATGAACACCTTATTGTTGTCGGTATGGACGAAAAGCCTATTATGATAGGTCGACTTGGCCATCAGTTCGCCATGGGGATCGTAAACCATTTCCTCCAATAGGTTCATGGTAACGATATGGTCGGTGACATTGGTTTCATATTGCCGAACAGTCTTCTTCTGCAACACTCCGTTGCAATAGTCATCCTGACGGGTCTTGCTGAATCCGAGAAAACCTTTCCCTTGGCTTTGAAGGAGTCCACCCTCATAGAAACAGGCTGTAGTCACCGGTTTGTTGCTGACATTGTAGGTAGTCAGCGTTTTCAAGGCACGTAGTGGAATGGCCCTACTGTACACATGACGGGCCTGATCGGCATAGAAACTGTTGACGTGATAAAAGTCATCATTGGAAGGTGTGCTAGGATTAGGCATAAGGTAATCGTAGGTAAACTCCGTTTTGCGTCCCAAACCATCAATGATACGAACGACTTCAAGCCGTTGAGCGGTTGACGGAAGGCGCGACACCGTAGTGGTTCCCAAAAAGGAAAGACGTTCCTGACCCAGGAAATTGCCCAAGCACACTTCCATGTTGTCATATTGGTTAAATGCGTTCTCGCTAATCCGCTGGATGTTTGCGAAGGGAGCGGCCGTCCCACTTTGTCTGACGGGACCGTAAAATACCTGAAACATGCCATTCTTATACAATGCAATATCAGAGCTCCCATTGCCATCGAAATCGCCAGTCTTGATGTATTGGCTGGTGTGATGCGGATGATCAAGTGAGAATTGATAATTACCGGGAGAGCTATAAGGGAAGTTGGAGGGCAACGGAATCCCATCTCCGATTCCCTCTTGATTCGCCAGATGGATTGCCCATTTTTGAGAGGCATTTGAAGTATAGAACAACATATCAGTCATACCATCGCCGTTGTAATCACCTGTGAAACCGTCATTCCAATCGCAAGGACTTCCCTTGTAAATCTCATTGTAACGATAAGTATTGCCTACTCGAACCAATTGGGTCAAAGATGTTCTGCCGTCGCTTTTCTTGTACAAAATTTCCGTTATGCCATCACCATTGAAGTCACCAGTAAAATAGCGGGTAGCATTGAGATTGCTCGAAATGACATTCATCTGAAATTCCCCCGTCGACTCCTCGTATCGGAAGAACAAGGACGAGGTGATTTGGTTGCTCGAGCTCGTGCCGGCTTGTATCAAGATGGAATTCCTGCCTTCTCCCAAAAAATCGCCGACAAGATGCATTTCCACCATGTCGTCCGGTATGGAACAAACAGGAAGGTACTTACGGGTGAATCCTAATCCGCCGGAAGGAAGCATTCTACTAAGGTAAATCTCGGTTTCAACATGATCACAGAAAGAGAACAAAGGGCTCACGCGGTTGGTGATGACGATATCGTCATAGCCGTCACCATTAAGGTCGGCCACTTGGATCCAACTTACATCTGGGCTCAAGTTGAACGATCTGACGTATTCGAACACCAAGTTACCCGACACGCCTCGGTTGACAAACACCTTGGCTTGTTCGTATTGTCCGTTGCTATTAGGCCTTACCGCCACCACGTCATCGAACCCGTCGCCATTAAAATCGCCGCTGAACTTGACAGCATTGAAAAAAGCCTCTGGATCTCCTTGGGTGGTAAGATGGTATTTCAGTTCCGTTCCCGACACAGCGGCGTAGTTGTTGTTACTCCATTTTATTTTCGTCGGATTGAGATGCTCGCCATCTGCGTTTAGGACGACCTGGTTGAGCAAATGGTAGTAATAGCCGGATTGTGGATTGGGGACCTGATAGTCGAGGGAATAAGAATACATTTCGTTGTCTCCATTCAACACAGTAATGCCGCTGAGTAGGTACTTCTTGCGATAGATACAGTTCCCTTGATAGCTGATGTCGACATCGGTTCTGCCATCATAAGTGAACAAGACCCTATATGTCGGAGGAATGTTATCGTTGGCATTGCCGGAGTAGACAATTTCATTGAGGCGATAGGCATCTGCCTCAATGGTATAATGGAATTCCATGGCATTGCCATATCGGTCCTCCATCCTATTCAGCAGCCACAAGTTTACCAACCCTGTATGTTCGACAAAAGCTTTTGAGTCGGAGGTATGCCCATAGTAAAGGATGTTCCCATCCGCTTTCCAGACCTTGAAATAGGAAGGGCCCGTGAACCCGGTCTCCATATATGAGACAATCTTGCTCATTTGGTCTTCCTCGGTCCGGTAAGAGACGCCATCCTCTCCATAGCTGCCCATACTCGTTTTCATAAGCCTCTTCCCATCCAGGCAAAATCGATCTCCCACACCGATGTCACCATCGTGATAAACAGTGCTTCCTGTACGGCTGATAGACGACAGGCCTCCCAGATTCCAGCCCCATCCCAACAGTCCATTCCGCTCCTGACTATTGTAGCAAATGGAGAGTTGAGGCTGTATACCTCCCAAACCCTGTGGGAGGTCTATGGGAATACTATAGACAGCACCACCAAGCAGACTGACATCGACCGTCCCTCCCAAGGACCCCACTACTCCGTTAGTGTTGTTAATGGACGAGCCACCTACTAGGCCCAAGGTGGTGGGAGTATAATTGATTGCATCAATATCCAAAATTACCTCGTGACCATTTTGCGGCTCTGATCGGAAGCCATCCCCCAGTGTGATATGGTCTGCCGCGACATAATGGTAGTCTTGTCCGCTGTTTAAAGGGTTCAGCAGCGTGTAGCTGTGTTCTGCCTGGACGCCCAGACATGACAGCAAAATGAATGCTGTTACTAATGATTGTTTCATGAGCCGATCCCTTTCCAATGATTACTGTTTGATAATTTTCCAGGTCTGACGCCCATCGGGATTGCCTATTTCAAGGAGATAAACGCCCTCGGGCTGTCCTGATAAGTCAAATGAGGTCTGGCTACTCTCGAGGACTCGCTCTGAAATGATTACTCCAAGGGAATTCAGCAATCTGGCTTTCATTGCCTTCTGTTCATCCCCATGAATAAAGAGTGTGAATTCCCCTGGAGTGGGATTGGGAAACAATTCACACGAGACCACTTGTACAGCCGGGTCGTTCAATCCTGGGGATTCCACCTTCTGGAAAATGAGGCTACGGGAAGTCCTGTTGCCATTGCTATCATAGGAGAAAACCACAGAATCACTCGTTGGAACCGCCGATGATTTCAGTCCGTCAATCTCCTCCTGCAGGAAAAGGATGTATCGGGTTAGTTCTTCGATTTTCTCCATCATGAGTGTTTGCATCTCATTTACGTCGTACCCGTTTGCCATCACCTCGTCGTCAGAGGGCATACCTGGAAGATGATGTTTTTCTTTCAAATACCGCCTCAGCTCTTCCAATTCCATCAATGAATAATCCTCATCGAACACATAATCCGGCCAGAGCTTCACCTCCTTGATGTAAACCTTGGTTGTGACAAGGCCACCATCGACCGCCAGGGCATAACCGTTGGTGGTATTTACGGTATTGATTCCGACCTTCCCCATGAGGGTGATGTTGTCCGTCGAAGTGGAACCTATGGTAACCTTCCCATCAGCACTCAAAAATAGATGGGTTTTCCAGTTGGTGATTTCCGAACCTCGAGGGGTCTGCTTGAGCGCACCACGAAAGCGCATGCCCTCCTCGCTGAAATCAATGGCGAAAGAAGACCCTTCCGAGCCTCTTGTCTCAAGGCCCCCCAATCGAGTCGCATTAACATAGAATGCAGGGGTCCCTGATGTATAAAGACGGACTTTCTTTTCATTGGCGGAACCGAAACCATAACTTGCACCCTTGAAAAGCATGGCACCGTCTCCCGAGTGGAGTTCCATGTTTGACGTCTTGTCAACAGTTATGCCATGGTTACTGTCGAACAATTTGATGAAAGCCTTGTGTAAATCGGTGTTGGAAGGTTCGATGAACACCCCGGCATCCTCATTGTTATCGGATCTGACATGCAGTTTCGCTTGTGGGGTGGTGACCTGTCCGATTGCCACCTTACCGGTGTAATTGTTATTTAGCGACTTTGTGATGAGCATCGTTGGCGTATTGCTATTGGTACCAAAAGCAATGCTGTTTTCAGTATCGTTGGTAAGCGGATAGCTGGCTGTTGCTCCCGAGCCGATGACAAATGAGTTTTGGGCGGTGGCCATGACATAGTTACCCAGTGCCATGCTACCGATTCCCGACGCGGTGGCTGTGTTTCCCATGGCAGTGGTGGTTGATTTCGTGGCTTTACTATTATAGCCGAAAGCGAGGCTATTGCTTCCTGAGGATTGGGTATTGTAACCTGCTGCAAATGAGTTGTTTCCCGAAGCCTTGTTGTTTTTGCCTATGGCCGAGGCGTTGGTGCCAGTGACGGTGCATCCGCTGTATTGGACTTGTGCTTGTGCTTGAAAGAGTACCCCTGCCAAAAAGAGTACTGATAGGATAATGCGTTTTTTGTTTGTTTTCATAGGTATAGTGTGTTGGGGCTTGGAGCCAGTCCTTTAGCGTTTGCTCTTAGGACTGGCTCAAGCCGGGGTTATGGAAAGATAAATAGCGTTTTATTCTTTGATGAACTTCCCCGTCTGGAGTATTCCATCAATGGATGATAATTGGTATTGATATGCCCCATGTTTGAGGCTTGAGATGTCAATGCGAACACTGCAGCCGCCAGCGTTTACAATTCGACTCAACACAACGAGGCCCCTGGGGTCGAAAATCCATAGTCTGCAATCGCCAGTTATTTTCTCATCCAAAGGAAAAAAGATTGTTTGACTGGCAGGATTTGGATAAGCCCAACCCTTTCCGACTGGATTCATTTGTTGTGTTTCAACCGACAGAAAAACGTTTTCGAAGTCATCCGGGGTCAATTTCTTAATAACTGGATGCATGATGTGAGGTTGTGATTGGTAAACACATGAATCATACACTACGATGCAACCATTGTCAGAGGTGGGAAGCACCATCCTGCTTTGGTAGCATTGATGTTCGGCGTCAAGATGCCGTCCCACAATCTCCTGACGGCCATTCAGCTGGTACACGCAGCCTATGCCGGGATACAATGCCCTAGTATGGCTATGGCACAAGAAATAGAAAGTGCTGTCGTTGACGGCGGCCATACATCGGGAAGTGGCGGCATCGTCGATGGTGTCAGGGCGTTCGTTAAGGCAGATGAAGTCCAGAAATTCGCCGCGAGTATTCACTCGGGAGACCCTCAACTTGTTATGGTCGTAGTCGCCCCTGCTACTGAAGAACAGCGCCTCTTTGTCATTGTACCAAAAGTCGGTATAGCAGTCTTCACGGTTCAAAGTATGGTCTGAACGGTCGATTTCTTCGCGCCAAATGGGATACTCTTCGAAGTAGTTGAAAGCGGAGTCGAAAGTAACGAATGAAAGAACGCCTCCATAGCCGGTGCATAGACACAGCAGCGTCTCGTCAGCCTCTTGGTACCACATCTGCCTCAACCTAAAGTCCATGAAGAAATAGAGCGGATCCGGGTAATCCTCAATGAGATAACGACGGCTTACCAATTCCCCCTGTTCGTTGAACTTGAAGAAGACCCCATGCAGATCAGTACCTTGGAACGAATTGTCTTGAACCACTGCCGACGAGACAATGACATGGTTGTGATTGTCCAAGATGGCTTTGCAGTTCCTGAACGACAAGGCTTCCACCTCTTTTTCATACTGGCGTTCTTGAAGGAGGTTGAGCTGCTTGTCGAGGACAAGAACCATGACGTAATCATCGTCTGCATTTGACAAATTGCCCGCCACAAAGAGGTTATGGTCGCTCATTTCGATGACACAGGTCGCCTTGGAATGGCATCCAGGCCTTTCGTAGCGGAACTCCGTATGTGTCCCATCAGGTTCAACCCTCATCAGGAGGGCATCGGTGTGGTCCTTGTCGGCTCCCTCACAGCCAGCGAAGAAAGCAACTCCCTCACCATCGACAAGCCCGTCAACCAGTGTGGTATGCCCACAAAGGTGTCCGCCAACATAGCTGACAATCCATTCTTGCGCATGCAGGTGCAGGCAAAGCAGACACAACGACAATATGAAAAACCGTACTTTCATCTTAAGAGAAGATCTCCCAGCTCACCGAATTCTTCTTTACTAACCTCCATGCGGACACCATATTCAATTTCATTCCGATGAGTTAAGGCATTGTTGTCGAGCCCTATGCCTTTGATTTCAATGGAGATGGGCGATAGGCCGCTAAAATGATATTGCGTTGGAAT
>LXOW01446511.1_pt2 | contig 13304 bp, 22 predicted proteins | sample 1368591 | NCBI WGS metagenome assembly LXOW01 (sample SAMN04884650, study PRJNA319009) | bovine gut metagenome | isolation source: Cow rumen | host: Bos taurus | place: Italy: Legnaro (PD) | collected 2014-07-09
AGATGTGTATCAAGAACAAGTACAGAATGGTACGATATCACCAAAAACCATTGTGTTTGCTCAAAGACAAGGCTTGATATACAAAAATGGTGCAAAGTATACTATTGCTCAAGAAGACATGAGGCAATATGTAACACAGTTGCTACAATATTATTTAGACAATGGTTATTTTAAAGGAGATAAAGGAGATAAGGGTGACAAAGGAGATAAAGGCGACAAAGGAGATACGTCAGTTGTTGCCTACGATGATACTAATATTTAGGAAAGAATCAACGCCATTATAGATAGTTTAGATGGTGTTTATGGCGACATTGGTAAAAATGCTCGTAATATTTCTACGATAGACCGCAACGTTACCAATCTCGATTCAAAGATAATAGCTATTGTAGATCACAACACCAACACAGTAACTGCATCTTCTATAAAAAATATACTAGCCAATGACAGCGGAGTTTGGAACGATATGAAACAAGCATTTGCTACTACTGTAGACGGTGATGCCATTGTTTCTTCTGCGAAAGAAAGTATCGCACAAAGTTTCGGAGAAGCTACATGGGAAGAATATCTTGCATATAGAACCGGTAAAGATACCGCAATTACTAATACAAAGGATTATGTTGACGGTAAAAAAGCGCTGATTGATGAATTTGCATCGTTCATTGGCGAAGATGGAGTTAGTGCTGAATCTATAGCGAGTAAGTTAGCCGATAATACTCAAGCTGTAAACGCATTGGCCACAAAGTTTGTATCTACAGATAATACCACGTGGGCATAGGTTCTCACAACATCTGATATAGACAGTGCAGAGTCTTCATTATATGCAGCATTACACGCCAATGACAAAACAGTTGTAAAGAAAGCTGAAGTTATAGCTTCTATTAATGCAAGTACAGAAGAATCTAATGTTACTATTAATGCAGATAGAATCAATTTAAATGGTGATGTAATAGCACAAAGATTAATCGCAGCAAATGCTNNTATAACTAATTATAAATTAGCTTCTACAATCAGAAGAGTAGCATATGAAAATTATTATTCTGAATTACAACCAGGAATGATTTTTCTTAAAACTTGGTCAACAGAAAATCCAGTAGATACTTTTGAAAATGGAAATGCCCATGACCAAGATGCAGTATAGATAAATTATCAAGGAATAACTTTATATTCTCAGGCTGCATCTGGAGAATATGGTACAATGAGATTATTTCCAAATAAAGGATTTGCTATTACCAAAGGAGAAAATGTAGAAAACGTTGGTGTCATTTTGGGAGAAGATCATTTTGATGTTTCCCCAAGTGAATATTGTCCCATTTATCTAGGAATTAACGGAGAAGGATGGCTTGCTAATGGAGCACTATAGTGGTCTAATGACGGAAATTTAGGAATTTCATCTGGAGGAATTGTACTTGATACTACAATGACCAGTCCTTGGAGCCATCAGGATGTAGGCGGCCTTGGCGCTTTGATTATCGGTAAGGATGAGAGCTTTACGCTTGATTCTGCGAAGGAATACAATCAATCTACTGGAAAATACGAGACTACAGAAACATACACATACGACTCTGTAAAACAGCTTGCATCTGCCATGGGTAGTGCTATTGTGGATGCTTCTGGATTGGGCATAACGCTGTTTAATCCAAAACCATTAGATTTAGGTTCCATAGAAGACCAGGAGGGTATTAGCCCAATACATGGCGTAAACTGGCTATATCCCAACTGTCGACTATGTGTATTAGACGGACAAACCAGCTCTCTTGGTCCTAAAATTTACAGAGGTTCTGTATTGAATGTAGAAGGAGCTCATTTGTGGGTAGATAAGAATTTCTGTTGTGCTGAAGATGCTACAGTTTTCGGAAAACTTACCGCAGATGAGTTTGTAAAATTTGGTGGAACTTCCTCTCAGTTCTTGAAAGCCGACGGTTCTGTAGATAGTAAGACTTACTTACCAACGGAATTAGAAAATATTAATGGTAACATCTTTAGATACTTTTCTACATCAAATTCTTCTGGAAATTAGGGTAGTGCATTTCTTCAAATAAATGCAAATCGCATTCCTACATTAGCATTGGAGGATGATGCTGATGATGATGGAGATTATAACAGTGTAGTTGCATCAGCACTAGGAATATCGTTCCACGAGGGAGATCAGGACCATGCATATTTAGGCACAGATGGAAGCTTTGGTTTTAAGGAGCTTTATGATTATGAAGATAGGAATCGAAGTAGTGTGCGTACATCTACAATAGTTGACTTCTTTGTAAACCAAGCTTCAAGCTCTGATGAAACTCTTAAAAATAAAGTAGCAGATGTAGAACTATCGGCAGAGCAGATAGCAAGTGCTCCTTCTATCAAATNNGCAATATTGGCAAAATATTATCCCAGAAGCTGTTTCAGAGGGTAAAGATGGCAAGCTTGGCTTAAACTATCAAGGTCTTAGTATAGCTGCTGTAATCAGTCTTGCAAAGGAAGTTGTAGAACTTAAGGCCAAAGTTGCTGAACTAGAAAATAAACTAAATAGTTGATATGAATAACGTAAACACTATATTCTATTTCGCCAATACATACGACGAATATAGAGAAAAGTTAGACACCGGCTTAGTTTCTCCATCAACAATAGTGTTTGTGCAGGAACAAAAAGCGATATATAAAGGTGTCAACGGCAATGGTGATCCAGTTCGTTTTGGTAACATGAGTGTTGAAGATATCAAACAAGCAATTGAATCTATTGTTGGTGATACGCTTGCAATAGAAAACGATAAGCTTGATGTTGATATAAATACTTTATTTTCAGATCCAACTGTAATAGAAAAGATAAATACAGCTATAAATACAAGTTTAGCACATCCTACACAAGATTTTACAAACATACTTCTTGATGTAATAAATAGATGTATCTAGTCCATAGATTATCCAAATCTAAAAGGCCCTAAGGGCGATCAAGGTGATCATGGCATACAAGGCCCCAAAGGAGATAAAGGCGATGATGGTTATTCTATAACAAAGATGACTACAGTTCCGACGGCAGAAAAGACAACTGTTACGTTTCAATCTAGAGGCATAAACCTTGGTAGTTTTGATGTGTATAACGGAGCTAAAGGCGAGAAAGGTGATCGAGGCCCATAGGGAGAGCGTGGTCCCGCTGGGCCACAAGGTCCTGCAGGCGAAGGAAGTGATACTGTTTATGATGATTCTGAGATCAGACAAGATATCGAAGATATTAAACAAGATCTTTCTGGATTGCACCAAGCTCTAGAAGAAGAAATAAAAACCGATCTAGATGACATAATAGATGAATGGGAATCTTTTAAAGATGAAGCTCATTATGATGGCATTGGTTACACATGGGCCACTTTGGTAAGAGAAGTAAACGCTCTAGGTGGAAAAGTAAACGGTATAATTGAAAATGCAGAAGGTAGTTACGATGTAACAAATGCAAAGATATTAGAATGGATGGAAACAGCCGGAAACGAACAGTATATAGCTAACGCTCTTATGCAAACCGATTATATTTTTGCAGACGAAGATCGTAATGTTCTAAAATGGTTGGCTTCTGGATTTAAAACTAGTTCTAGTAAATATGAAAGCGTATCAGAAATGTTTGCAGCCGGCGGCGGAGATGATGTAGAAGGAAATCCTACTGCTAGCGTATACAGTAAAATAAAGACTGTGGACGATAAAGTTACTGGTATCAGTGCAGGATTATCTGCTATGTTTGGAGAAGCTACTGGTGGTGTATATACAAAAGCAGATTTTAATGGAGCTGTTACAACAATGTTCTCGGAAAACGGAGAGCAATCTGCAAAAATAATAGTCGACGCCGTTAATAACTCTGGTAGCAATGTAGTAATAAAAGCCAATAAAATTGAGCTCGATGGCCAAACTATCGTAAATAGTCTTAATGCATTAGATTCTATACAAGTCGGTAAAGATACTGGGCTGCATATTAAAACTACAGCGTCTGATAAGAACGGACTGATATTTTATAACCAGCAAGGTGTAGATGTTGGCGGTTTTTATATAGACGAAAACGGTTATCTACAACTGAGACTGTTGGGACCAGACGGAAGTTATTATAATGTAGACTGGTCTAATATGAATAAAATGACAACGGTTGTAGAACCTGTAAAATATTGGAAGTACACCGGAATGTATGCTATTTGTGAAAACGTTAATGATTGGCAGAGTTATGGCGAGATGTATGAAATATATAATGACGTTCTTGGTGATATAGACAACAAAAGTTTAAAACGAATAGCGTGGATACATAACCACCACAGTGCCAAAAGCATATATTAGTATTATACAACAGATCCAAATGATTTGTTATATAACAGATGGTTTACTGCCAGTAACGTAAACCCAGGTACAAGAACTGATGTACAGCAAGAAATAGGATATTATGGATACGGAGATAGGAGTTTAGATTTTCATATATATAAAAATATAAGAGACGTGTATGGTTGGCTTAATCGTACGTATGCCGATAACGATTACGAACGCGACGAATTAACCGAGGATGCACAAGAACGGATGGCATACACTATTGTTGAAGATGGACAACAGACCAATATTGGTGAACTATGTCTAGATGCTTAGTATGATGGTACACTTGTTGATAATGTGTATTTAATAGTGTTAACGAAATATCATGAACAAGGAAGCATTAATGTGTCATTCTTAATAAACGCCTCCGTATATAATATGATTTCAGCATACACAGAATACGAAGAAATATCCTAATATAAACAATGGTAGACTTTAATAAGAAAATATATAATTCTAATAAATTCAGATAGAGTGCTCTGTTCTTTCAGGAACATGGAGCCTATACACTTGCACCCAGAGGAACTACAGACTATAATACGTTCTGGGATAGGGAGACTGATAGATGTCTCAACGGCTATGTTGCTGAGGATGGAGATTCTATTACAGGCTACCATTATTTTTACTTAAACTATTGTCCTATAATGAAACTTGAGGAGGTTGAATACACTGATAGATACGGAAACAAACGTAAACGTAGAGAGCGTATATTTGGCTTCCCAAGATTCTGGGACAGTGATTATTATTACTTCAATGCAATAGAACAGGCTGAAAATGAAGGAAAGCATATGGCGGTTCTTAAGTGTAGACAAAGAGGCTACTCGTTCAAAGGCGCCAGTATGCTAGTCAGAAACTATGAACTCATCCCAGGAAGTAAAAACTTTGCCGTCGCAAGTGAGCAAAAATTCCTTGTGGGAGATGGTATTCTCACCAAAGCTTGGCAAATCATGGACTTTATTGACAAGAACACGGATTGGTCGAAGCAACGTCTCACAAGTACGAGAATGGAGAGAGTCTCTGGATTCAAAGTAAAAGACGAACTCGGTAAAGAAACCGAACAGGGTTACCTGTCCGCTATTACAGGTATTACACTAAAAAACGACCCAGAACGTCTTCGTGGTACTCGTGGTAAACTAGTACTATTCGAAGAGGGAGGTAAATTCCCTAATCTGGAAACAGCGTGGCGAGTTGAACAGCCTGCTGTAGAAACGGACGATGGACATGCATTCGGTCTACTTATAGCATTCGGTACTGGTGGTACTGAAGGTGGTGCTTTTGACGGACTAAAAAATATGTTCTATCATCCAGACGCTTTTAATATACTAAGCTTCCCAAACATATGGGACGATGGCGCTGAGAATACTAAATGTGGATTCTTTGCTCCAGCATATTGGAACATGGAGGGCGACGATGAAAATGGTAACCCTAAGTTCATGGATAAAGATGGTAATAGCTTAGTAGATAAAGCAACAGAAGAATTAATTAATCAAAGAAACAAAGTAAAGGACGGAGGAGCTACATAGCAATCTATAGATAGATTCATCTCTGAACGCCCTATTAAACCACAAGAAGCTTGCCTTGAATTAGGTAAGAATATATTTCCTAGAAAGCTATTAATGGATCAGCTGACCAGGATACGTACCAACACAAAGTTAAAGAATATGAAACATATAGTTGACTTGAGTTGGGATGGAAACGGCATGGTTAAGGCGACAGAGAAAAAATCAGGAGATATTACGGTATACCCATTAAAGAACGATGACAAACCAGAAGGATCAGTAGTCATATGGGAATACCCAGTCTCAGATCCCCCATTTGGATTATACATTGGCGGTTGTGACCCGTATGATCATGACGAGTCCTTCACTAACTCCTTAGGATCGACGTTCATATTTAAACGCGTTAGAGCAGGAGAAGCTTGGAATGATGTGATCGTAGCAGAGTACACAGGACGACCTGCCACAGCAGAAGAGTATTATGAGAATGTACGTAAGTTACTTACATTCTATAATGCTAGGCTTCTGTTTGAGAATGAGAGAAAAGGTATATACCCATACTTTACTAATAAACATTGCGATTATTTATTGGCAGATCAGCCAGACAAAATTATTACGGAAGTCTTTAAAGACAGTAGAGTACAGCGCCGAAAAGGCTGTCACATGACAAAACAAATTAGGGCGTACGGAGAAGGATTAATCCTTGAATGGTTACTAGAAGAATATGAACCAGGACACCCCAATGTAGAAAGAGTATACAGCGAGCCTTTGATACAAGAGCTTATAGAGAACGACGGTGTTAAAAACGTTGACCGTCTGATAGCTATGTGTATGGTTATGATATACAGAGAAGAACTATACCAAGTAAAGGCTGCAGCTGCAAAAGAATAGAATAAACAGGTTGAACTCTTCGAGCTACCCTTATTCAGTCAGAAGTACTATGATGATGAGTAGCCACAAGACGATATACCTATATTTAGTTTTTAAACATGGTTAGAGTAGAAGACAATTTATACAATTCGAGTTTCCCTCAGCAGAAGCTACCTTTAAAGAAGAAAGATGAAAAGTGGTAGCATGACTGTGTAAATTATATTATAGGTGAGGGTAACGTTGTGTCCGGAGGAATGGACAGAACGCGTTTCGGAGAGATGCAGACCTATTATAACCTTTATAATTCTATATTTGATGAAAAGGACTTCAAGCGTATCACGAATCCGTTTAAAGTCGACGACGGATTCCCAGCTACCCCGCAGGATTTCAATATAATTAGGCCTAAGGTAGACCTCCTTATAGGTGAAGAGACAAAGAGGCCGATGAACTTTAGGGTAGTTAGAACATCGCAAGAAGCAGCTTCAGAATTGATGGACAAAGAAAAGGAATTGCTCATGCAATATATTATGGCAGCGGTTACTTCTAAGATGAGTCCTGAAGAAGCACAACAGTTCTAGCAGTAGTTATAGAGCGGAGAAGTAATGCCGCCAGAAGCTATTGCCAAGTACATGTCAAAAGATTATAAAGACGTTGTAGAAAATACAGCATATCATACATTGGTTTATCTAAGAGAGAAGCTTAACTTAGATAACGAATTCATTAAAGGTTGGAAAGATGCTCTTATAGGCGGCGTTGAAGCATACTACGTTGGTGTACAGAACGACGAGCCGTACCTAGAAAGAGTAAATCCAATATTCTTTAGCTTTGAGCAATCGCCAGATTTAGAGTTTATAGAAGACGCTTCTTGGTGTTGCAGAAAGATGAGATTGTCAGTAGCTGAGATATATGACAGATACTATGACAAGCTTGAAGAGAAGGATTTAAATAAGCTTAATGAAATGCTTACAGGTAGACCTTCTAATGATATGGGCGACAAGGATATGGTAGACAACTTTTCTGGTATTCAGATGCGTATATATGATAATCCAATATACGATCAGAAGAGCAGACACCAAATAAATGTATGGCATTGCTGTTGGAAATCATTTAAGAAGATTTTCTATGTTACTTATATGGATGAGTCTGGTACACCTCAGACAGAGATTGTAGATGAAACATATAAGAAGACAGGGATGGAGTTGGATGTAACTCCAGACTGGATAGTTGAAGTGTGGGAAGGATATAGAGCGGGCTCTGATTTATACTTTGGTATACAACCATTAGAGTATCAGCACGTATCTATAGACAATCCTAACTCACAGAAACTTCCTTACTGTGGTTGTGTTTATAGTAATACTAACAGTAGACCTAGATCTCTTGTAAGTATTCTTAAGCCGCTGCAGTATATGTACATTGTACTTTGGTATCGCCTTGAACTAGCTATTGCTAGAGATAAGGGTAAGGTTGTCAATATGGATATTACACAGATACCTAAGTCTATGAACATTACCCCAGAAAGATGGATGCACTATTTGTCTTCTGTAGGTGTAAACTTTATTAATCCTTACGAGGAGGGCTGGAATGTTCCTGGACGTGAAGGTGGCAAGCCAGCTACATTTAACCAGATAACTGCGCTAGACCTTACGATGTCTAATGTCATTGCTGAATACATACAGTTGATGGATAAGATAGAACAGCTAGCAGGTACAATATCTGGTATTACAGAGCAGCGTCAAGGTGCTATATCACAACATGAACTTGTGGGCAACGTTGAACGCAGCGTAATCCAATCTTCACATATTACAGAACCGTTGTTCTGGGCACACAATCAATGTAAACGCCACGCACTTAACATGCTGCTTAATACAGCTAAAGGCGCTTGGGAACAGACTGGAAAGAAGAAGCTCAGTTATATCTTCGACAATGGTGAAAGAGCTTACATAGATATTTCGGATAAGTTCTATTATGAAGATATGGATGTGTTTGTAAGTGACACTTCTAAAGACATGGAGAACATTTAGAAGTTGCAGCAGCTTATTCAGCCGGCTATGCAGAATGGAGCCAGCCTCTTAGAGGCCGCTGAGGTACTTACAAATGATAACTTTAACATTATCAAACAGAAGCTTCAAGAAATGCAAGAACGTCAAGAACAGATGCAGAAGCAAGCACAAGAAGCTGAACAGCAGCAAGCTATTCAACTCCAGCAAATGCAGAACGAACAGCGTGAGCAAGAGCTTATGCTTGAAGAAGCTAAGATGGATCTTGAGCGTTATAAGATTGATGCTGATAATCAAACTAAGATAGCTGTAGCTGAGATTTCTACTTATCGTGGTACTGAAGAGAAGGATATCAACAACAACGGTATACCCGATCCTGAGGAAATGTATAAGGTAGCTATGGAGCAACAGAAGATTCGCTCTGGAGAGTACGTCAAAGATCGTGAGATTAAGTATAAGAAAGATATCGAAGATAAGAAGATAGAACTCGAAAGAGAAAAAATGAAGCACGAATCTGAGCTTCAGAAGCAAAAGGATGAATCTGCGTTAGAAAGAGAAAAGGTAAAAGCTCGTGCAGCTATTCGTAACAAAGTATCCGGAGAAAAGTAATTATGCCAAAGACACTAAGACCTAGATCAAAGCCTCGTAGAAAAGGAGAAAAACCTTCAGAGGCTGAATATAGCAGAGTGAAGGCATTGCGTAAAATACAACAGCAAGAACGAGAGGCATCTGAAAAACGAGCCTCTCAAGCTGAAGTATTTTTGTAGCCTGTCAAAAATACAACATCTGCATTAGAAGAATCGGTTAAACAAGTTCCGTTTACTGGTGAAGAATATCAACAGGCAGCCGAGTCTTAGAGACAAGATAAGGTTTAGAAGTGGCATGATATAGAAACCGGTATGGAAGCTGCTTTGACAGCATAGCTTGGAACAGATTTAGCTGGTCCATTGCTACGTTACGGATGGAACGCACTAAAGAATAAAGCAATTAGTCCTGCTGCAAGGACAATGATGAATCCTGAAAACTTTGTGTTTAAGGGACCAAACATAAAGCCTGTACAGATGAATGTTCCAACGATAGAACAGGCAATGAACAGCAGTATTGCACCGGAAGGAGGAAGTCTTATGGAGACGCTTTTTAGAAAACCGATGTTGAGTTTATCTCAACCAAAACAACCACTCGGCCTCACTCTTCGCAACGCAACTGCAAAATTAGATATGCCTGCAGAAGATGCTGGATTGTATGATTAGACGGACGGAGATTTGTTTGGAATTAAACTTGCAGATACAGCATTAAAGCCAAGAGTGTCAGTAAGTCCACACAGTTTATCTCCGGATTTTATGGAACACCATACAGGTAATAGTATTAATAGTGTTGTAGATAATATATATAATGTATGGAATCAAAATTATCCATTGTGGGAATTAGAAGGTATAAAACCACCATTACCATTTATAGCATCTATAGGTGATGATGTAATGTAGGTGGGATTTAGACCGCAGTGGTATAAAATGATTGGTACTCCACAAAAATTAGAACGTATGACAGCTTTTGCTGGACCTAGTAGAAATAAATTAATTGCAAACTTATCCTAGGAAGCAAAAGATTTGTAGAGTGCAAGAGATATGTAGACTATAGATTTGTTTGATGAATGGTTGGGTCCAGAAGCAAGATCTCCGCAACAAATGGCAACAGATGCTGAACTTAATACATTCAACGTAAATTTAGAACACCGTTCTATTTTTGATTCGAATGTAAACGATTTATATCAAAATGAATTAATTACTCCTAGACATANNTCTGATGAACCTTTACAATATTTTAATGGAGCCGCTCAGCATAATATAATGAAGAAAGCGACTCAACGATATTTTAAAGATATAAAAGCAGTAAAACAAAAAGATTATGCTCGTAGACTGATGGCAGCACGTAAACAGGAGGCTATGATAAACTAGGATTTAAACAACGCAACTAATGCTGCATACAGAGATCTCCAAGGATCAATCTAGCCACCGTCTAGTTTAAATAGACAAATAGCAGATGCAGAAAATGCTGTAGGAAAAATTCATAGTATTGGAGATATTGTAAACGAAACTATGAATAATTATCGCGCATGGAAAGCGGATCCAAATCCTGCAGGATGGTAGTTAAAACCGTTGATGGCAGGTAGCAAGTTGGAAAGACAATTGTCAAAAGATGGTACGATTGCTGTATCAAATTTGCGAAACGGAATAAAAGACGCTTCTGGTGCAGAAAAGGAAATCATAGAAAAAGTGTTGTCTGAAAAATTTGCAGGTTAGACAAAGGTTAATTATGTAGATTTAAAACACGCTGTACAAGAAGAGCTTCCGGTTTATTAGCAGGAACATACTCGCGGTTATGAAAAATATGGTCTTGATAGGTTGGGGTATAGTTATGATAAATATGTTCGCGGATCAATTACTGTTGACGATTTAGAACGAGAGTTTCCTGGAAGATTTGTAACAACTAGAGATCCATTTTTCAAAGTAACAGACACAAAAACCGGTAAAGTGTTACAAAGTCAAGAGGATCTTGATGAATATGTAGATCTTATAAACAGCCGTAACAACGTTTAGCTAGATACGTATACTTTTAGTTCGCCTAGAATTCCGTACGGGAATAATAGGCACTACGCTCAAAATACGCTCGGGCACAGTAGAACATTTATTTCTAACGAAGAACCTGATGTAATGCACGTGATGGAGAGCTAGAGTGACTGGGGTCAACACTATAAAGATTCACAAATTTCTTCTGCAGCAGCGGCAAATGATGAAATGCACGCTGAATATTTGTCAAAAAATTGGGAATCTCGTCAGATACAAGAAAACATGATGCACGCTTCTGATAAAGGTTTGGCAAAAATGCGTTATCCTACAGAAGAAACTGCTGCAAAAATAGAAGGATATTCAAAAACAAAAAGACTTCCTCACGATTCAGTATTAAAACAACTTAGAGACGATATTAAATAGAAAACATCTTAGTTAAATATTGAAAGTGAAGTTGGAATAAATTACGAAGGTGGTATTTCCTCAATGTCATATTACGACGCATTACGAGATCCTGCACTTCCTGACGAAATAAAACAAATGATTAGAAAATATAATCAGCTTTCTGAAGAATACATATATCCTGAAGAATACCAAACAATTCTAAGAAAGTATTCTGAATTCCCAAAGAAATTTAAGAAGATATATAAGAATCAAGAAGTTCGTGAAGTAACAGATGCTAACGGTAATACTTGGTACGAAGTAGACGTCCCAAAGAATATAAGAAAACGCGAACGTGCATACGGTATTACAGGTACTATTGTTACAGGAGGTACAGCAGCATCTACATTAAGACCTAGAAAGAAACAATGACAAGAAGTGAAGAACAAGAGCTCTTAGAGCTTACTAGACAGAACAATGAGCTTCTAAGAGCTATACTTCGCTTTGTATAGCATGATGAAGCTAATGATATGATGACTAACATCGTAGCTAATATAATTGGTAATAGAATAGATCCTTATAACTATGGGAAAAAAAGGTAATTGGATTAAACAAGCAATCAATAGATGTAAAGCAGAAACTCCTAGAGTTTTTCGTAAAGTACAATATGTAGCCGGAGCATTAAGTGCAGCAGCTATAGCAATCAATGCAGAGTGTATAAACATGGGAGTTGTTCTACCAGATTGGTGGAATTCACTTATCCCATATGCTATAGGATTCTCTACTGGTTTGGTAGCATTGTCATAGTTTACACAACGTTATGATGCTGAAGGTAAACCTGTATATAAAACACAAGAGTCATGAAAGATCCTACAGAATTTAGAAAAAGATTTGCTTAGTGGAAGAATGGTGAGAAAGTGTACAAAGATGGATTGCCTAAATACGAAAACGGAAAAGATCAATTTGAAGATACTATAGATTTTTTACGTCAACACGAAGGATTCAGGGATACTACATACTTAGATGGAAACGGTATTCCTACTATCGGATACGGATTTACAGATTCTCAATTAGTAAAAAAGGGAAAAATAAATAGAAATGATGCAGACATTCGTCTTCGAAAAGAAGTAGAGAATAGGGAACTATTTTTAAGTAGAATAAAAAATTGGGATAAATTATCCNNTACAATTACCCTGCAGGATTTAAAGATACTACAAAATTTATGAAGGCGTGGAATTCTGGCGACTACGAAGAAGCCATACGCCAGGTTGATGCGGGAATGAACGATCCGGTCAACCCAGGATTAAGACGAAGAAGAATGCAGGAACAATAGCTTTTGATGAGCGACCCTTTTTTAACTACAAAAAGATCTAAGTTTGTAAAACAATTAGAAGATTCTCCTGTTTATATTGGTCAGTTTAAATATATAAAGCCAATACAAACAGATTATAGCTTAACTAATAGATTCGGTGGTAAATTAAACGCGTGGAAAGGTGCGGGAAGTCCATCGTATGGAGGTGTAGATATAAGAATACCAAGTGTTGAAGAATATATGACAAACATGAACGTATTCAATCCGTATAAAAATAAAAAATCTATTTTACCAATAAGCTTTTAATTATACGCAGAATGAACTGCGAAACAAATAAATATAATAAGAATTAACATAT
>LXOW01116144.1_pt1 | contig 13302 bp, 13 predicted proteins | sample 1368591 | NCBI WGS metagenome assembly LXOW01 (sample SAMN04884650, study PRJNA319009) | bovine gut metagenome | isolation source: Cow rumen | host: Bos taurus | place: Italy: Legnaro (PD) | collected 2014-07-09
TCGCTGTCCGCTTAGCAGGGCCCCCTTAAAATAGGCCTGTCCATTTTACAGGGTACAGTTTAACCAGCCGGAGCTAAATCAGGGTTAATGACTATTTTGACCTCTGTTTTACCGCTTTTAAGGTGGATGTTGTACTTTTCGCAGATTTTTTTTGCATAGTATGCTTATTCTTCATAAGCTTTTATCCCTTGCATCCCGGGCGCCTGTTCAAATCCGTCTACTCTGGCTCTCTGGATCGCGCCGAATATTCGGTAGCGCAGGCCGCGGTTCTCGCGGTCGAGAGTGCGCAAGAGCTGCTTCATCTTCTCGCGTTCGGTGTTGCCGTCGGCGGGGCAGGGGGATTTCATCACGGGCAGACTTTCGTTCTGCGCGAAATATCTTATATCCTTCTCGGGCATATATATCAGCGGCCTGACGACGGTTATCTCTGTACGCGACAGGTAGGTGACCGGCCTGAAAGCGCCGATTCTGCCTTCGTAGAAGAGATTGAGCATAAAGGTCTCGACGACGTCGTCGAAATGATGTCCGAGCGCTACCTTGTTGCAGCCGTTTTCCTTCGCCGCCGAATGGAGCGCGCCGCGCCGCATCTTGGCGCAGAGAGAGCAGGGATTGCTCTCTTTTCTTATATCGAAAATGATTTTGGATATCTCGGTCGGGATTTTGATGAACTCGACGTTCAGTTTTTCGCAGAAGGCCTCGATCGCCGAAAAATCGGCTCCATCAAAGCCCATGTCGACCGAAATCGCCTTGACTTCGAATTTTTCGGGGTAGAATCTGCGCATCATCGCCAGTGCGTAAAGCAGCGAGAGGGAATCCTTCCCGCCCGAAACCCCTACGGCGATAACGTCGCCTTCGGAGATCATTTTATAGTCTTCGGCCGCGCGGCGAACGTAGCTGAGCAGCCTTTTCGATCCGTTCATTTTACGTCCGCCTCCTCAAAAGAGCATTTTTCGTAAATCGCAAGAAATCTTTCGGTATTTTCGCGTTTGCCTCGAGCATCTCCGTCGCGGTAAACGAAGAGCGGAGGCAGAACGGTAAGGCCTTTTCCGCCTCCGAGCACGCCTTCGCAGAGTACAGTAGAGGCGGCCGAGCGGCTGTCGGGGTAAACTTCAACCAGACGCTTCGGCTCGATACCGGCCTCGCGCATCGCAAGGAAGATGTCGCAGAGGCGCTCGGGTCTCCAGACGCAGACGAACCTGCCTTTGTGTTTGAGCAGCCGCGCGGCGGAGAAACAGAAGTCTGCGATGCCGCCGTTGTTTTCGTGCCGTGCGTCGTCGGCCTCCGCGTCGGTTTTCTTCGCCCCGGGATGCGCGATATATGGCGGGTTCGAAAATACCGCGTCAAACCGTCCGCCGCATTCGGGGTCTGTCGGACGGACCTCCCTGATATCGCGGTTGAACACCGCGACTCTGCCTTCAAGCGAGTTAAGTATAACTCCGCGTTCGGCTCTCGAAAAGGCGTCCCTGTTGAGTTCGAAAGCGACGATGGTCTCCGCCTTACCATGAGCCGCCGCGAGGAAGGATACGACGCCGCTACCGCAGCCGAGCTCGCAGATGCGGCGGGCAGGGCGCAGAAATGAGGCGAGCAGGTATGCGTCGGTTCCCCACGCGAGCCCGTGCCCGTCGTATATGATTTTTACGGCTCCGGCGTCGACGGTTCTTTCGCCGTCGAGCAGGAGGGAATCGTTGAAATCAGTCATGGTAAAAGATTTGCGGCAGCCGCCGGAAGAATCCGGTGCTGCCGCGTTTTCTGTTTTCCGGTTTATCACCGGACGCCTGCTGACACCACGGCGCCGATCCGGGCGTTCCGGTCAGTAAGTGATTATTCTTCCGGCTTGGGAGCTTCCACGGGGCAGACGTCGGCGCAGGTTCCGCAGTCGATGCACTTTTCGGGATCGATTACGTACTTGCCGTCGCCTTCGGAGATAGCGCCGCAGGGGCATTCTTCCGCGCAGGTGCCGCAGGAGATGCAGTCATCAGAGATTACGTAGGCCATTTTTACCACCTCTTTGTCGTTATTTCGGGAGTCCGGGCGGGTCCCGGAACTCATTACGCTATTATTGTATCATATTTTGCCGACTTTTCAAGAGTTTTTTCAAAAAATCGGAAAAAATCTTTGTATCGTTGCTTTTTTGGCTCATCCGGGGCCGCGCACACGCAGGAAAATCAGCTTTCGACGGGTACGTCGCCTGCGTCTTTCGAATCGTTCTTTTCGGCGGCGCGGCGGATGATCTTCATGCTTTCGGCGGAATATGTTCCGGGAGCGGCGTCGGGAGCCGAATCGAGTTTTACCTTGACGGTTCCGCTCATCGGCTTGACGTCGGTCACGCGGCCTCTGCCGTCGGGAGTCTCAACAGTCGAATCGACGGTCGGGAGCTTGGCGAGTTCGTCTTCGTAGGTGCCGTGCTCGAAGCGCAGGCAGCAGAGGAGCCTGCCGCAGTTGCCCGATATCTTCGCAGAGTTGAGCGAGAGCCCCTGGTCCTTCGCCATCTTGATCGAGACCTGTGCGTAGTTCGGCAGGAATACCGAGCAGCAGAGCCGCCGTCCGCAGACCCCGACCCCTCCGATCATCTTCGCTTCGTCCCTGACGCCGATCTGGCGCATTTCGATCCTCGTGCGGAAGGTCTGCGCGAGGTCGCGGACGAGTTCTCTGAAGTCGACGCGCTGAGCTGCGGTGAAATAAACAATAAGCTTCGATCCGTCGAAGGTGTACTGCACTCCGACAAGCTTCATGTCGAGCCGGCGGTACAGGATTTTTTCGAGGCAGATCTTCATCGCGCCCGGCTCTTTGGCGATATTCTCGGCGTTGCGGGCTATATCCTCTTCGGTCGCGATTCTTACGACCGGCTTGAGCTGTCCCGTCACCTCGGTTTCGGGAACCTTGCGGTTGGCTATCGCCGTTTCTCCGAGTTCGAGTCCTCTCGACGTCTCGACTATCACCTTCGTTCCGCGCGGAATCTTTCTGCCGACGGGGTCGAAATAATAGACTTTCGCGCCCTGAGGGAAGTGCACGCCGACTATCTCGACGCCCTCTTCGGGCTCTGCGGGAGCGGGCGCCGGGTCTGCGAACACCGAATCGAGCGTAGGATCGGGCGGCATGGCGGCAATCAGTTCCTCTTCCTTCTCGCGGGAGACGGCGTATTCGCTCTCTTCGCTTCCGAGGCCGAGAGAGAGAAGTCCGGGATCCGGCTCGGTTTCGCGCGCCTGAGCGTTTCTGTTCGCGTCCTGCGGAGGCCTGTTGCGCCGTCTGTCGCGGTCGCCGCCCTTTTGCGGCTGACGGGGCGGTCTCTGCTGGACGTTCTCGCGCTCCTGCGGGGCCTCGGCAGGCTGCTGAGGCTTCGGTTTGTTCTGATTCGGCTGTTCCTGCCGCGCTTCCCGAAGGTTTTCTTTTTCCGCCTCGGGACGGTTCTTCTTATATTTTTTTCTTCTGTCCTGCCTGCGGTACCTCTGGCGGTTCCGGCCGGCGGACTGTTCCGCGTTCTCGCCCTGTTTTGGCTGCTGCGGTTTCTTGTTTTCGGGCATATATTTTTCCTTTCGGCGGGTGTGTTCGTGCAAATGATAATACTGATTATATATTCTTTCCGGCTATTCCGGCTTTCTTCAGCATCGATGAGACTGTGAGCCGGGCGTTCCGGCTTGCCTGAAGCGCGGCAAGCGCTTCGGTCGCCGCGTTGCAGAGAGCGTAAAGGCGCCGCATGCTGTATGAGGCGGCGGGGGAATCGTCGTCGGGTTCGGGAGCCGCTCCCGCCTTCGCGGCGAGAAGCTCCGCGGCTCTGCGCTGAATCCCTGCTATCACCGGCAGCAGCTCTTCGCGCTTCTTTGACGCATATCTGATAAGTATCAGCGCGGCGTCGGCCGATTTTGCCGGATCTGCCGCGAGTTCTATGAAGCGTTCGGCGTCTTCCTCTTCGGGGCCCGCCTTCTTTTCGGACAGCGCTTCGAGCGCGGCTCCTGCGTATCCTCCCGAAGTTTCAATCGCCGCCCTGAACCCCGCCGGATCGTTCTGCGAGGCGAGTTTCGCTTCGGGGAATTTCTCCGTGAGCAGTTTTTCGAGTTCGGCGTCTGTCAGCGGACTGGTCCTGAGCGTCTGAGAGCGGCTTACGACAGTTTCGAGCAGCGCCCGCGCAGATTGTACTATCAGGAAAAAGAGCGTGTAGGATGGCGGTTCTTCAAGAGTCAGAAGCAGCGCGTTCTGCGCCTGAACCGTCATTTTGTCGGCGTCGCTGATTATGACGAATTTGTAATCGAGTTCAACAGGCCTTATGAAGACTTCTTCTCTGAGCGTCCTTACGGCATCGATTCCGAGCGACCGTTTCCCTTCGTCGGGAGCGACTCTGATTACGTCGGGATGTATCCCTTTGAATATCCTGCGGCATACGGGGCAGGACCGGCAGGGAAGAGGCGATGAGCGGTCGCTCCGTCTTTCGCAGACGAGCGCGGCGGCGGCTTCGACGGCGAGCGTCGTCCGGCCCGAGCCCGGGGCTCCCTCGATTATATATGCGTGGCTGACCTCGGGCGGCTCGGCCGCGATCTTCGGGGACAGTATTTCCTTTATTCCGGCGTTGCCGGCGAGTCCGGGCAGAATCTCGCGCATCGCGTTCCTCCGTCATTTTGCGCCGGATCACAACCGGCTCCGAGTATTATTATATAACAACAAGTTCAGTATGTCAAGCCGAAATAATCATAATTCGTTCAAACGGTTGACACAGAGCGGCTTTATAATATATAATATTAATGCATAGCATAACATTCGCACGCGCGAAAAGTCAATAAACTTCGGCGGGCGCGCGTCCGCCGGGAAAGAGAGATACGGCTTTGATTGAAGTCAGAAATCTGACAAAGAAATACGGCAGCCACACCGCGGTCGACGGGCTGTCGTTCACCGTTGAAAAAGGCAGAATCTACGGCCTGCTCGGGCCGAACGGAGCCGGAAAATCGACCACTATGAACATTATCGCCGGCTGTCTCGCCGCCACGTCGGGCAGCGTGCTGATCGACGGACACGACGTTTTCGAGGATCCGGTCGAGGCGAAAAAACTCGTAGGATATCTTCCCGAAATTCCGCCGCTCTACACCGATATGACGCCCGAGGAATACCTCTGGTTCGTATCCGAGGCGAAGGGCGTCCCCTACGAGCAGAGAATCCGCGAAACTAAAGACGTTATGGAGGCCACCGGCCTGTTCGACGTCAGAAGCCGCCTGATCCGCAATCTGTCGAAGGGCTACCGCCAGCGCGTCGGAATCGCGCAGGCGATGATCGGTTCTCCCGAGGTTATCATTCTCGACGAGCCGACCGTCGGACTCGACCCGAAGCAGATCATCGAGATACGCGACCTGATAAGAAAGCTCGGAGAGAGCAGAACTGTCGTCATAAGCAGCCACATTCTCGCCGAGATCAGCGCCGTCTGCGACCACGTAATAATCATTGCCGGCGGGCGCAAGGTCGCCGACGACTCGCTCGAAGAGCTTGAAAGACGCGCGACCATAGGCAACGGACTTACCGTCGTGACGTCGGCGAGTCCCGAAAAGGCGGAGAAAATCGTCTCGGGCGCCGTGAAAGACGCCGAGATACGCGACTGCGATACCGATGAAGACGGCAAGACGACGCTCGTCGTCGCTCCGGCGGAAGGACTTTCGGCAGACGAACTGTCCGAGAAGGTCTTCCGTGCCTTCGCAGGGTCCGGCGACGCGGTATATTCGCTCTACTGGAAGGAAAGCTCGCTTGAGAGCATATTCCTCGAACTCACCGATCCGCGCGCAATCGATTCGGCGCGTCCGGACGATCTGTCCGGCCCCGACGACGAGGACGATGATGACGACGAGGACGACGATGACGACGCTCCCGAAGAGAAGCCCGGACGCGGCGTAAAGAAAGACAAAAACGATTACGTCCCGCTCTTCGGCGGCGACAGGGAGGAATAAGAGATGGGTGCGGTATACAAACGCGAATTCAAGGCGTACTTCACCAATATGTCGGGTTACGTCTTTCTCGGAGTCGTTTTCCTCTTCTCCGGAATATTCACGATGGCGGTCAACCTGCTCAGCGGATACGCTTCGTTCGAATACACGCTGAGCAACATGTCCTTCGTTCTGATGATAATCATACCCGTCCTTGCGATGCGCTCGATGGCCGAGGACAGAAGGCAGAAGACTGACCAGCTGCTCTATTCGCTGCCGCTGCGCACGGCCGGAGTCGTCGTCGGCAAGTACCTCGCGCTGATTTCGGTCTTCGCGATCGCCGTCGGCGGAATGGCGCTCGTCCCCGTCGTTCTCTCGCTCTTCGGAAGCGTTCCCTTCGCTTCCTCCTACTCGGCGCTGCTCGGCTTCTTCCTGCTCGGATGCGCGCTGATTTCGGTCTGCATGTTCCTGTCTTCGCTGACTGAGAGCCAGATCATAGCAGCGGTGCTCGGAATCGGAGCAATGCTCGCCTTCTATCTGATGCACGGCCTGTCTTCGCTCCTGCCCTCCGACAGCAAGGGTTCATTCATCTGCTTCATACTGCTCGCAGCGCTCGCCGGACTCGTGATCGGACTTCTCACGAAGAACGCCTGGATCGGAGTCGCCGCCTCAGCCGTCCTGATAATCCCGACGGTCGTCGTCTTCCTCGTAAAGAGCGAAGTCTTCGCGGGCGCCTTCCCGGCGATGCTCGGATATCTCGCGGTATTCGACAGATTCGACAGCTTCGTAAACGGAGTTTTCGACGTCGGAGCAATTATTTACTATCTGTCTATCACCGTTTTCTTCGTATTTCTTTCCGTCCAGTCGATGGAAAAGAGACGCTGGAGCTGAATCTGAAGGAGGAAGAGAAAGATGAAAAACACAACCGAAAAAGTTGCCTCCGGAAGAGAGTTCTTCGGCAGAAGCGGCAAGATGGGCCTCTACACCGTTGCCGTATCTGTGATACTGCTCGCGGCGCTGATAGTCGTAAACCTCATCTGCGGTTCGCTCCCGTCGGGCGTTATGAAGCTCGACACCTCGCCTAACAAACTTTACAGTCTTTCGCAGACATCGGTCGATTTTCTCTCGGGTCTCGACGAGGACGTGACGCTCTGGTACGTCTGCCGGGAGGGAAGCTCCAATCAGCAGGTTGAGACCTTCCTCGAAAGGTACGCCGCCGCGTCGCAGAAGCTTAAACTCGAAAAAGTCGATCCGGTCAAGAAGCCCGATTTCCTCAAGAACTACGCCGCCGAGGACGCGTCGAACTACAGCATAATCGTCGAGAGCGAAAAGAGATTCCGCACGGTGGACTTCGGCAATCTCGTCTACTATTACAACGAGAATATCGGCCAGCTTACGCCCGACGAGTACCAGTCCTTCCAGTCATATTACGGACAGTACGCCTCGATGTATCCCTTCACCGAGTATTTTGACGGGGACAATCAGATCACCGGCGCCGTCGAGTACGTGACCGCCGACAAGGTCCCGACCGTCTACCTGACAGAGGGACACGAGGAAGCGGAACCGGACGCCGTAGTCACGTCGAACCTCTTCACCTATGGAGCGATCGAGACGCACGAACTCAATATCGCGCTTCCCGAAAGCGAGATTCCCGAGGACGCAGACGTCATCATAATCAACAATCCCTTAAAAGATCTGTCCGACGGCGAAGCCGAGAAACTGATCGCCTTCTTCGACAAAGGCGGCAAGATAATCCTCATCACAGCTCCGGGTTGCGATCTCTATACAAATCTCGCGAAACTTACGTCTCATTTCGGGATGACGGCGGGAAGCGGGACGGTATCTGAGGGAGAATCCTCGCACGCCTACCCTCGCAACGCGCAGTACATATATCCCGAAGTCAGTTCGACCGCTTCCGCGACGTCTCTTTACGAACAGTATGAGTCGCAGAGCAGTTCGATCGGCCTGATTATCCCCTTCAGCCATCCGATAATCCTCTCCGACGTCGAAGGAATCACAAACGAAGCGCTTCTTTCGACGACCGAAAAGGGATACACCGGATCCGACGATACCGGCGTCTTCACGCTCGCAGCGGCGGCGTACGCCGGCGACGGAAAGTTTGCGTGGATCGCGTCCGCTCAGTCGGTGACGTCGACCTTCATCAGCGCGACGAACGGCGGAAACTTCTATTTCCTCTATTCGGTATTCTCCTGGATGCAGAACAGATATTCGTCGTCGCTTCCGACTATTGCCGCGATCGATATGTCGCTGCCGACTCTCACCGTCAGCGAGGAAGCCGCGAACTTCGTCGGAACCGTCCTCATAGTCGTGATTCCGGGCGCGGTTCTCGCGGGCGGACTCATTTACTGGCTGTGGCGCCGCAAGAGATGACGCGCGCCGGATGGTGACTGTCATATGAAAAGACTTAAAAATCTGATAATCGCGTCGGTCTCGCTCGCCGTTCTCGTCGGAGTCTATTTCCTTGTGACAAAGGTGATTGTTAAGAACGACGGCGGTAAGGAAGAGACGACCGAAGCCGAAACCTACGTTCCTGCGCCAGTCGCTCCCGAAAACCTCACCGGCATATCGATTTCAATAGCCGGGGAAGAGGGGGAGGAGAAGCGCGAACTGTCATTCAAGCTTAAAGACGACGCCACCGGCTGGCTCTGGACGGGCGACGAGAACGTCCCGCTCGACAACAACGCCTTCGCGTCGATTGTCACGGCTCTCTCCGAAGAGACCTCCGACGTTTGCCTTGAGAACGCCACCGACGCAGAGCTTGCGTCCTACGGGCTCGACGATCCGCAGTGCACGGCCGAGTTCACCTTCTCGGACGGCAGCGTGCAGAAATACAATATAGGCGCCTACAACGGATTCAACAAGCGTTATTACTTTTCTGAAGCTTCAGCGCCGCGCACCGTATATATGGTCAGCGGCAGCGCGCTGTCGGCGCTCGATCTCACGATAAAAGATATGCTCCTCTGGGACGAGGTGCCGTCCGTCAGCTCGGCGTCTGTAACCTCGCTTTCGTTCGAAAAGGACGGAAAGAAACTCGTCTACACCTATTATCCGCACGGAAAGAGCTCCGATTACACAGACTCCTTCAACTGGTATCTGTCGATTGACGGAGGCGAAGAAATCCGCGTCGACAGCGGGGTCGCGAATGAGATAATGGAGGTCGTGACCTCCCTCGGTTTCTACGACTGCGTCTGGTTCACCGGAGAACGCCCCGAAGGCGCTTTCGGACTTGACGCGGCAACGGTAATGACGATTTCCTACAACCGCACCGATACCGTCTCGGACAGCACGACCGGCACCTCGAAAGAGGTCACGGTTCCCGCGACGTTCACGCTCTCGATCGGCGGATTCGACACGGAGAGCCGCCTTTACGCCTCGACCGATTCGTCGGTGCTCGTCTACACGCTCTATGATTCCGACCTGATCTCGAAGATCATGAAGGCGGATCTGCACGATATTATGCCGAAGAGAGTCGAAAGCCTCAATTTCGCGCTGGTCGACGGAGTCGATCTTGCCTTCGGAGAGAAAAAGGCGACGATTACCCTGACGCACGACGCGACCGGCTCCGACGACGTCGATTATACGGACTCGCTCGGCAGAAAGATAGAAGCCGCCGATTTCGACGCCTTCCGTGAAAAACTTGCTTCTCTCACCGCACTGTCATTCACCGACAGAACCGAAGCGGCGTCCGGATCGGGAGAGACGCTCTTTACCGCGACGTTCACCTTCGATACCGAGGGAACCGAACCGCAGACGCTTCTGATTACGACATACGCCGACGGCCTCTGCCGCGCTTCCTTCGCCGGACGCGACGATCAGCTCGTCTCGCGCGAAGCGGTCGACGCGCTGCTCGAAGCCGCCGCGGCGATAGCGGGTTGACGCGATGAGCCTGATATCCGCGCTTAAAAAGCGCTTCGGTTCGAAGGACCCCGACAGCGTCAGGTTCAGGCGCGAGGCTGCCGAAAGGATCGCCGGGCACCGGATAAAATACGTCACCGAGAGAGCGGAGGACAACACCGACGAGGTGATCGGCCGCGACGGTTCTCTCAGCGTCAGGAACGGCGAGTTCATCGTGTTTTCCTCGGGAGAGATCGTCTTCCGCTGTCCCGTCGACGATATGAGTTCCTCCGAGCTGCTCTCGAAAGACGGCGTTATCCTCGAAGGTCCCGACCTCGAACACGGCGGCCGCCACCGCAAGATAATCGTTTATTACGTTTATTATCTGTAAAAAGTGTATAACAACCCCTCCGGAAAAGGCGCCGCGCCTTTTCCGGAGGGGTTGTTATCGTATTAATAATCCGTGTGTTTCCCTCCGAGCCGTATCGGGTACCCTTCGGGCATCCTCGCGTACTCTTCGGCGAAGGTGTTGATGTGGTCGTCAAGCGGCGGATAGAAGGAATATTTCGGCTGATCGTAGGGCCTTACCGGCTCCCTGTCGATCGTCTCGGGGCATCTGTCCGACGCGATGTACGCTTCGAGCTTCTCCTTGAGGTACCTGACGCGCGGGTTCGACTCGTCGAACTTGTTTACTTCGTCGGGGAAGGAGTCGAAATAGAACCACTTGTCCCCGAGCGCAGAGTAAACGATCTTGTCCTGCCCCGAGACCGCCATATAGAGTCCTGCTTTGCCGTTGCAGTACTGCGAATAGACGAGCTCGTGGCTGTCCTTCGACAGATCGACGCCGTCGTATTCGGCCTTGTCGTATCCGATTCCGGCGGCCGAGAGGAGCGTCGGCGCGAGGTCGACGAGAGACGCCGGATCGTGTCTGATTTCGTGCTCCCGTCCCGGGATTTTCATCATAAAGGGTATATTCGACGCGGCGTCGACCATCGTGCGCTTGCCCATCGAGCGGTAGTCGCCGAGCATATCGCCGTGGTCGGACGAGAAGACGATAACGGTGTCGTCGTAGATGCCTTTCGCCTTGAGCGCGTCGATGATCCTGCCGATCTGATAGTCGACGAAGGATACGCAGCAGTAGTAATACGCCCTGAGCAGTTCAAGCCGCCGCGGCGAGATTCCGAAGGCGTCGAGCGTGTATCTGTTCCGCATCATAAGCTCGTAGCTGTCGGGATCTTCGGGAACGAATGGTTCGGATTTCAGTCCGCGGTACATCTTGTTCCAGGGCGCCGGCGGGCAGAAAGGCGGATGCGGATGGATGAAGGAGGCGCAAAGGAAGATCGGCTCTGATTCTGGATCGCAGTTCTCGATGAACTCAACGGCGCGGTCGCCTATCCAGTTTGTCGGATGCGCTTCCACCGGCAGCTGAGATATCTGCGGAACGTAGTACATCTCGGTGCGCTGGCCGTTGTAATCGAATACGTTCTTCCAGGGCGAGTTTTTGAGCCATTTCGTATAGTCGTCGGACTCGGGGTTCGCCATCTCCTCCTGCGTCAGGCGTGTGCGGAAGCCCATCTTGCCGTATAGATCGAAATTGTAATGCATCTTGCCGATGCAGCAGGTGTTGTATCCGGCTTTTGTGAACTCCGAGAAGAAGCCCTCGCCCGAATATACCTTCGTGCGGTTGTTCGTGTTGTTGCCGGTTCTCGCGCAGTACTGTCCGGCGAACATCGAGGTTCTCGCGGGAACGCATACCGGAGAGGGCGTGTAGGCCCTGTCGAATACGACCGCCTCGCGGGCTATCGAATCGAGCGCCGGCGTGATTATATCTTCGTTGCCGAGCTCGTGTATCGTGTCTCTCCGCTGCTGGTCGGTGAAGAGAAGAAGAAAGTGCTTTTTCATATCAGTTTCCTTTTGAGATTGCGATTTTTGTCACGTCCGCCGGAGTGAAGGCGATCTCGTCGGCGCCCGCTTCGCGGAGTTTGTCTTCGGGGAAGAAACCCCAGGTGACGCCTACCGTCAACGCTCCGGCGCGCTTTCCGGTTATCATATCTATTTCGTGGTCGCCGCAGTAGAGAAGCTGCCGGCCTCTAGCTCCGTATTTCTCCCCGAGAGCGAGTATCTCGCCGGGATCGGGCTTGAGGATCATTCCCGGGTGGTCGCTGACAACGTCGTCGAGCAGGCCGGAGAAGAGCGTGCCGCAGATTCTGTCGGCGATACGTTTGTCCTTGTTGGTTACAATCGCCGTCGCGATGCCGGCTTTTCGCAGATCTGCGAGCATCTCGGCGACGCCGGGGAATGATACCGTCAGATGCATATAGTCGGCGGCGTACTCTGCAATCCATTCCTCGCGGAATTTTTCGTTCAGGTCGTCCGGGATGCCGCGGCGCCCGGATATGTTGTTCCAGAGCTTCCGGGATCCCCCTCCGGCGAGGCGGCGGTAGTCGTCGACGGGGAAGGTTTCGTAGCCGTTTCTTTCGAGTATCCGGTTTGCAAAATACGCGATCGACGCGAGGGTGTCGACGGTCGTTCCGTCGAGATCGAAAACGCAGAGCTTAACCATTGTCGTAAGTTTCAGCGAGCCGTTTTACGACTTCATAGGCGTGTCTCGCGTTCTCGTCCTTGAGGCAGTCGGGCGAGCGGTAGTTGACAGAGGGCTCGAGTATCAGCGCTCCACGGTACCCGATTTCACGGAGAGCCGAGATTATCGACTGCCAGTCGGCAGTGCCCTCCCATGGCAGCAGGTGCAGGTCCTTGTCGGCGAAATTGTCGTCGATGTGCGTGCATCTCAGACGCTTACCGACGGTCAGCAGCGCTTCCCGCTGGTCTGCTCCGGCGTAAGCCGTGTGCGCGTGTCCGGTGTCCCAGCAGGCGCCTACGCGTTCGTCGCCGTAGGAATCGATAAGGCGGCAGAGCTGCCCGACCTCGGAGGAGTATCCGGTCCGCATATTTTCAAACGCGATACCGAGATTCTTCTGCAGCGCGTATTCGACAAGTTTGTCGAATTCCTTCCGGTTCCGCGCGAGCATCTCCTCCTCGGTGCGCTCGCCCGACGGGTCACGCTCGGGGTGTATTACCGCCCAGGGAATCGAGAGCAGCGACGCGACGTCGATCGCCCGGTAGAACATCTCGATGTAGTAGGCGTAGTCCTCGGGTGTTTTCCACTTGACTTTTGCCGATTTGAAGGGCAGATGGCACTGAACGAGGTCTATGCCGAGATTTTTTGCCGTTTCACCTATTTTTTCGGCCTCGCGTTTCCAGTCTTCCGTGTGCAGCGTCGTTTTGTGAGCGCAGATCTGGCAGAGATTGAGATCGGCCGTCTCAAATCCCGCGGCCCTCATCCGCGTCAGCGATTCGACGTACCCGATATGCTCGGGCCTGCCGTTCTGCTCGCGGAATATTATAGACATGCTTCCGTATTTCATCAGCGCGTCCTTTCATTTCTTGATTAATAATATTATATCATATTTAGCGGGGAAAGTGAAAATTAAAAGAGAAAAAAACAAGAGAATGCCCTAAGGTTTAACAACTGTCTCTTATACACATCTGA
>LXOW01177296.1_pt1 | contig 13301 bp, 11 predicted proteins | sample 1368591 | NCBI WGS metagenome assembly LXOW01 (sample SAMN04884650, study PRJNA319009) | bovine gut metagenome | isolation source: Cow rumen | host: Bos taurus | place: Italy: Legnaro (PD) | collected 2014-07-09
GGGTCGGCGTCGGGGTCGGGGTCGGCGTCGGTGTGGGCGTCGGCGTCGGCTCCACCGTGGGGAGCGGGGTCGGCTCGGGCTTTGGTTCGGGCGGGGCGGATACCAGCACGAGGACGCTGGTCAGTGCCGCCGCGGTCAGCGAGGCGATGCGCCGCCGCCGTCGGCCGTTCTCCTTCTTCTTCGCCGCGGAGGGAGGCGCGCCGGCGTTGTATTCATCCGGCGGCGGGGTCAGTTCGCTGCCCCGCGCGGGAAATTCCCTCGGCTCCATATCTCACTTCTGATGCAGGTCGAGCTGCGGATAGGGGATCTCGACCCCAGCCTTGCGGAACGCGATAAAGAGGTCGCGGTTGAGAATGCGCTGCACGGTATAGATATCGCTCTCGTGGACCTCGACCACGAAGCGCAGCACCACGGCGGAGTCGGCGAGCTCCTGCACGCCGAGGTACACCGGCGCGGACTTCATCTTGTCCGAATGCGCCTTGTAGATCGTCTCCAGCATAGCGGGGAGCTTGGCCTCGAACGCGGGCAGATCGGTCTCGTAGGGGATGGACATGTCGCAGACCGAGCGGGAGGCGTTGTCGGAGCGGTTGAGGATGTCCTTCATATTGGAGTTGTTGATGATCTTGACGTTGCCGCCGGGGTCGGTGATCGAGGTGGTGCGGATGCCGATATCCGTCACGGTGCCGCGAAAGCCGCCGACCTCCACGATATCGCCGACGTTGTACTGGTTCTCAAAGAGCATGAAGAGACCCGTGATCACGTCCTCGATCAGGCTCTCCGCGCCGAAGCCGACGATCAGCGCGACGATCCCGACGGAGGCCACGATCGTCGTGACGTTCACGCCGAGAATGTGCAGCCCCCAGCAGAGGATCACGATGGCTGCGGCATAGCGCAGCAGACTCTGCAGGATCGTGATGACGGTGGCGGAGCGGTGGGACGGGCGCTTGAAGAAGCCGAGGAACAAAACCGCCGCTTTCTCGACCGCGAGGACGAGAAAGAGCATGACGGCGAGCGTCAGCAGGGAAGTGGGGTCGAGATGGATGTCCTCGAACACGCTGCGCACGTCGTCGAAGCTGCCGAGCGCCATGCCGCCCCAGGCCGAGCCGGCCGCGAGCAGCAGGCACAGCAGCAGCCCGAGAAACTGTTTGCCTTTGTTGTCTTTCATAGTGTAGCCTCCTGTCTGTGTTTGTTGAAAGCTGCTGTATGCAGTATAACACAAGCGCGCCGCGGATGCAAGGCGGTGGATCAGCGAATCCGCCGTGCCTCGAGGTAATAGCGCTTGTCACGCGCCTGCCCCATCGAGAAGGTCTTGCGCGGCAGAACGCCGCCGCGCATGATACCGAGGAAGAAGGCGTTCTTCCCGAGCTCCGGGAGCAGGAAGCCGAGGCTGCCCTCCGCGGCGGCGAGGGTGCGGAGGCTGTCGTCGCCGTGGATGTAGTCGAGCTCGCCGGGATGCTCCGCGAGCCACTCGTCCAGAAAGCCCTGCAGGAGATCGACCGGCAGCCGCCCCGAGGACACATCGAGGGTCAGAACGCCGCTCCTCTCCCCGCTGAACCAGGGGACGGCGGCGCCGCCCGGCGCGCCGAGCGCGGCTTCCGCTGCGGCGAGCAGAGCCGGAACCTCCGCGCCGGTGACCAGGCGGTGGATCGGCTCGAAGCGCTGCGAGGGATCGTGCAGGTTTTCCAGCTCCACGAGCGCCCAGCGCGCGGGATGCCGCGCCGCGGCCTCCGTTCCGATTCTGGCCTTGAGGCGCTCATAGCAGGTCTTCGCCGTGGCGAGCGAGTGGTTCCCGTCGCCGACGGCGTAGAGCAGCGGGCTCAGCCCGAGCGCCTGGCCGCGTTCGCGCATCCGGCGCTCGTAGGCTTCGATGCGGCGCGCGATCTCCCGCGCGGCCTCGCCTTGGAGGAGCGTCCCGCGGATATGCCCGCCGCCCAGCATGAGCGAGAAGTCGTAGAGCGCCTCGCCCGCGAGCGGCGCGAGGATCGCGTCCTCCTCGTCGTCGCAGAGCAGCAGCACGTGCGGCAGCTCCAGGCTCGCGCCCTCGCGGATGGCGATGCGCGGCGGGATGCGCTCGAGCACCGTGCGCTCCGTCGCGCGCACCGGCGCGGCGCTCTGCGCGGTGAACTCGTAGCGCTCGAGATCGAGCCGCCCGACAAGGCCGCGCCTGAGCGTCCCGTCCGAGAGCGTCCGTTCCACGCAGACGAAGGACTGCGGATACTCGGTGAAGAGCCCCGCGGACTCATACGCATCCATCGCGAAGCGGATCGCGCGGATGCGCGCCTCGGGCTCCTGCCTGAGCTCGGCCTCCGGGAAGATGAGGCGCAGGCTCGAGGGCGCGTCCCCGACGGTCTGCTCAACCTGCCGCCAATAGTCCGGCTCCGAGCTGAACTGGTCGCAGGCGATCACCGCCCATTTTTCAAGCTCCGCGCCGCGCGGGAGCAGGATGTCGGCGGAAGAGAAACAAGTCATGGGATATCCTCCACATCAAAGCAGTTGACCAGCAGATCGACGCACGCGCCGTAGCTGCGCAGGCCGAGGGTCTGATCGTAGCTCTGCAAAAAACCCTCGTACACGGTGTTGGAGACCGTCTGCACCGGCGTCTGAAACTGCGCCCAGTAGGCGCGGTTGGCCGCGAAGTCGCGCAGCACCTCGGCGCAGAGGCTCTGTGAGATACGCTCCCAGGCCGCGTGATCGGCGGAGTAGAGCGCGTTTCCGAGATGGGTATAGGCCAGCAGCGCTGCGGAGTAAATGAAATCGGCGTCCCCGCTTTCGAGACAGGCGAGCACCGCGACGAAGTTTGCCTCCTGCTCCTTCGCCACGCCCCGCTGGTGGGCGAGCTCGTGCGCGACTGTGGCGGCAAAGAGGCTCGGCGGGAAATCGGTGTTGACGTTCGCCTCGCCCGTGAAGGGGAAGAAAAAGCCTGTGAAATCGGTATAGCTCATCAGACGCGAGCAGACGAGGCCCTTGGCGGGCAGCGCCGCCCCCGCAAGGCAGGGAAAGCGCTCCTCGGCCGCGCTATAGAGCGTCCGTGAGCGCGCGAGCACCGCCGCGCGGTTCGTCGCGCAGACGCCGTCCGCGTCCCGCTCTACCAGCGGGGCGTATTCGTTCGCGAGCGCGGCGAAGCGCTCCGTCACCCGCGCGAGCTGCGCCGCGCTGACGCTCTCCATCCGCAGGCCGCTGCGCGTCACGAAATCGTCCCCGTAGTAATACACGCCCCAGAGCAGGCAGAAGCCCGCGTAGACGCTGAAGGCCGCGCAGAGCAGCGTGAGCGCGAGCCGGTACAGCAGCGGCCACACCGCCGCGCCGCGCAGCAGACGCGAGAGCCAGAATACTATGTATGCGAGCAGACCGAGCGCAAAGAGCGCGATCAGCATTTCCGCGACGGAGAAGGGCGCGTGCGCGCTCCACAGACCGAGGCGGCGCAGGGTCGGGCGCACAAGGCGCTCGGAGAGCAGACGCATGAGGCTGTAGTTTCCTCTCAGCGCACGCTGGAGCAGGATGAGCAGCGCTGAGAGCAGCGTGAGCGCGAGCCGCAGCGGGCAGAGCGCGCGGAGGCGGGAAGGGCTTTGTGTTTTCATGGGAACCATTGTACACGCCTCGCGGCGATCTGGCAAGGGGAGAAAATTTCCAGAGAGGCTTGTTCTTTTCGGCAAAAGCGGATAGAATACTGCTTGATGAGCCTGTCATCCTGACCGAGCGAAGCGAGTCGAAGGAGCTTATAGGATTCTTCGTCGCCTTTCGGCTTCTCAGAATGACATGGGACGTCTAAAACGGAGAAGACCGAGACACAGAAACAGAAAGGAGCAAGCCCCATGAAGGAACTGACCATGTTTTATCTCGACGACTGCGGCTATTGCGCCAAGGCGCGCCAGGCGCTCGACGAGCTTTTTGCCGAGAACCCCGCCTACGCCGCGATCCCCCTCACGCGCATCGAGGAATCCCGCGAGCCCGCCCTGGCCGACACTTACGACTACTACGCCGTGCCGAGCTTTTTCATCGGCAGGGAGAAGCTCTTCGAGGCGCACATCGGGATGCGCTATGAGGATATCAAGGCCGCCGTCCGAAAATGCCTGGACGCCGCGCTGTAAACTTACGGAGACCCGCGAGAGCGGGTCTCCGTCGCTTTATATCTTCTTCAGCAGCTCGCCCAAAAGCGCGTCCACGCGCTCGGCGAGCTCCCTGAGCGTGCCGGGCTCCAAGGGGGAGGGGAAGCCCGCCTCGGCGAGCAGATCGGTCCAGACCAGCTCGCCCCCGTGGCGGCTGAAGCGCAGATAGCGCGCAAAGGCGTCCGCGTAATCCTCGCGGCTCGCGAGCAGGAAGCGGAAGGCGGCCGTCTGCGCGAGGCAGTAGTCGATATAATAGAAGGGCAGCTCGTAGATGTGCATCTGGTACTGCCAGCGCGTGCCCTCGTCGAAGTACGGCATACCGTCCATGGACAGATAGGGGCGGAACTGCCCTTCGAGCTTCAGCCAGAGCGCGTTGCGCTCATCGGGCGTGAGCTCAGGCTTTTCGTAGACGAGGTGCTGGAAGGCGTCCACCATCGTGCCGTAGGGGATGAAGGAGAAGGATTCGAGCGCGTGCAGGAAGCGGTACTTGTCCGCGTCCTCGCCGAAGAACTTGTCCATGTGCGGCCAGGCGAAAAACTCCATCGCCATCGAATGCGTCTCCGCGGTCTCCATCCCGCCGCACTCGAGCTCGAGCGCGAAGCGGTTGTCCGCGATCAGCCAGCCGTTGAAGGCGTGCCCGGCCTCGTGCGTCATCACGTCCACGTCGTCGGTCGTGCCGTTGAAGTTCGCGAAGATGAAGGGCTGCCGGTACTTCGGGAAGTCCGTCATATAGCCGCCGCCCCACTTGTTCACGCGGCTGTCCACGTCGAAGGCCTCGTTCTCCATCATGCAGTCAATGAAGGCCGCGGTCTCCGGGCTCATCTCGTGGTACATCGCTTTTGCCGCGGCGAAGATCTCCTCCTTGCCCTGCGGCTTCGGGTCGCCGCCGGGGATGAGTACGCCGAGGTCGTAGAGCTTGAAGTCCTCGATGCCGAGGCGTCTGCCGTTCTCCGTGCGCAGGCGCGCCACGACCGGCACGATATCGCGCAGGACGTTCTCGCGGAACACGCGCACCTTCTCCTGATCGTAGCAGAGGCGGCCCATGCGATAGTAGCCGAGCTCGATGAAGTTCTTCATCCCGAGCTTCTTCGCCTGGCGGTCGCGCACCTTCACGAGCCGGTCATAGACGCCGTCGAGCTCAGCCCTGTGCGCCTCCAGCCCGCGCCCGAGCACCTCGAAGCACTCGCGGCGCGTCTCGCGGTCCTCGTCGCGGGCGTACTTCATCAGCATCGCGCGCGGCAGCTTCTCCCCGCGGAACTCGAATTCCATCCCGCTCATCATGTCGGAGTACTCGCGCACGAGCTTGTTTTCCTCCACCATGTCCTCGACGATGGCGGGGGACATGGCCTTGCGCTGCACCTCCATCGACTGAAAGAGCACCGGGCTCAGGCGCTGCTCCAATTCGGCGCGGAAGGGCGAATCCAGCAGCGCCGCGGCGTAGTCCACCGCGAGCTGCTCCACGCGCGGGCCGATCTCGTCGTAGTAGTCCATCTCCGCCTGATAAAAGGCGTCGGCGGTGTTGATCGTGTAGCGCATATAGGCCAGGGCGGAGTTTGTTTTGTATTCGCAGTAAGCCTGCAGGTAGTCCTCTCGCGCCGAGAGGATCTCCTCGACGCTCTGCGCNNCTTTCATGCTCTCTGTTCCTTTCCTGTATTGCTGTATTGTTCCGCCTCGCGGGCGGTGTTCACAAGATAGCGTATCGCCTCGACCGGGTACTGCCCGGCCGCGGTCTCGCCCGTCACCATGACGGAGGCGGCCCCGTCGAGCACGGCGTTGAAGATATCGCTGACCTCGGCGCGGGTCGGCGTCGGGCTGCGCTCCATCGAGGCGAGCATCTGCGTGACCACCATGAAGGGCCGCCCGGCCTCGCGGCAGCGCGCGGCGATCTGCTTCTGCACGCGCGGCAGCTCCCAGAGCGGCACGGCGTTGCCGAGGTCGCCCCGAGCGATCACGATCTCGTCCGCGCCCTCGATGAGCTCATCCAGCTTCTCAAGCCCTGTGCGGTTCTCGATCTTCGCGAAGAGCCGCAGCCCCTCGCAGCCGGCCTCNNTGGCTTTGCGCGGCGCGGAGGTTTAGCCTGTCGCTCTCCGTGAGCGCGGGCAGGCTGAGCGAGAGCCCCGGCACGGCGACGCTCTTGCGGCTCTTGAGCACGCCGCCGCAGAGGACGCGCGCAAAGAGCGCGCCGCGCTCGACCTTGAGCCTGAGCTTCCCGTCGTCCATCCAGAGCTCCATGCCCTCGTCCAGCGCCTCGCGGACGATAGCGGGCAGCGGGATCGCAGCGAGCTTGACGCGCCCGCCCTCCGGGAGCGGCAGCGGCTCGGCGAGCGCGCCGACGCGCAGCTCCGGCCCCTGCATGTCGATCAGCAGCTTCGGCCTCACGCCGACGCGCTGAGCGGCGAGGGCGAGCTGTTCCAGCTCTCCCTCCGCCTGCTCAAGCGTGACGTGCGAGAGATTCAGCCGCACGCCGGTCATGCCGAGCGCGAGCATCTGTTCCAAAACGGCGGCCCCGGCGCAGGCCGGGCCGAGAGTCCCATAGATTTCCGGCATCGTGATCTCCTCTGTGAGCAAGCTTGTTTTCGGCAAAATCATAACCGATACAGCGGGCGGAGTCAAGCGCCGAGCGCCTTGTTTCTTGCAATTTCAGAAAAATGTGGTATACTGCAAACCGGATAATCAGAAAGTACACTATATGTAGAGGTTACAGCATGGCAAAAGCAGCGGAACAGTACGGCAACGACAGCATCTCCCAGCTCAAGGGCGCGGACCGGGTGCGCAAGCGCCCGGGCGTCATCTTCGGCTCCGACGGGCTCGACGGCTGCGAGCACGCCGTCTTTGAGATCCTCTCCAACGCCATCGACGAGGCGCGCGAGGGCCACGGCAATCTCATCACCCTGACCTATTATGAGGACGGCTCCATCGAGGTCGAGGACTTCGGGCGCGGCTGCCCGGTGGACTGGAACCCGAACGAGAAGCGCTACAACTGGGAGCTGGTCTTCTGCGAGCTCTACGCCGGCGGCAAGTACAACAACGACGACGGCGGGGACTACGAATACTCCCTCGGCCTCAACGGCCTCGGCTCCTGCGCGACGCAGTACGCCTCGGAGTATATGGACGTGACCGTCTGGCGCGACGGGAACAAGTACACCCTGCACTTCAAAAAGGGCAAGCCCGTCGGCAAAAAGGGGCAGGAGCTGACAGTCGAGCCGAGCGACCGGAAGAAGACCGGCACGACGATCCGCTGGAAGCCCGACCTCGAGGTCTTCACGGATATCGCGATCCCGGAGGAATACTTCGACGACGTCCTGCACCGCCAGGCCGTCGTGAACGCGGGCGTCACCTTCCGCCTGCGCGTCCAGAAGCGCGGGAAGTTCGAGACGCGGGACTATCTCTATGAAAACGGCATCATGGACTATGTGGCGGAGCTCGCCGGGGAAGGGCCGCTGACCGCGCCGCACTTCATCTCCGCCGAGCGCAAGGGGCGCGACCGCGAGGACAAGCCCGAGTACAAGGTCAAGATCTCGGCGGCCTTCTGCTTCTCCAACAGGACCAGCGCGCTGGAATACTACCACAACTCCTCCTGGCTCGAAAACGGCGGCGCGCCGGACAAGGCGGTCAAAAGCGCCTTCCTCTCGGCCATCGACGCCTACATCAAGCAGCTCGGCAAATACCAGAAGAACGAGAGCTCCATCAAGTTCCAGGACGTGCAGGACTGTCTCGTGCTGGTGACGAACTGCTTCTCCACCCAGACCTCCTACGAGAACCAGACCAAAAAGGCCATCAACAACCGCTTCATCCAGACGGCGATGACCGAGTTCTTCAAGGCGCAGCTCGAGGTCTATTTCATCGAGAACAAGCCCGAGGCCGACCGGATCGCCGAGCAGGTGCTCATCAACAAGCGCAGCCGCGAGACCGCCGAGAAGGCCCGCCAGGGCATGAAAAAGAAGCTCTCCGGCAGCATCGACATCTCCAACCGCGTCCAGAAGTTCGTGGACTGCCGCAGCCGCGACGCGGAGAGGCGGGAGATCTACATCGTGGAGGGCGACTCGGCCCTCGGCGCCTGCAAGCTCTCGCGCGACGCGGAGTTTCAGGGCATCATGCCCGTGCGCGGCAAGATCCTCAACTGCCTCAAGGCCGACTATGTGCGCATCTTCAAGAGCGACGTCATCACCGATCTCATGAAGGTGCTCGGCTGCGGGGTGGAGGTCAAGGACAAGCACGCCAAGGAGCTCTCGAGCTTCGACCTCGACGCGCTGCGCTGGAACAAGATCATCATCTGCACCGACGCGGACGTGGACGGCTTCCAGATCCGCACGCTGATCCTCACGATGCTCTACCGCCTCGTGCCGACCCTGATGCGCGAGGGCTACGTCTATATCGCGGAATCCCCGCTCTACGAGATCAACTGCAAGGACAAGACGTACTTCGCCTATTCCGAGCGGGAGAAGGCGGAGATCCTCGAGAAGCTGCCTTCCGCGCGCTATACGATCAGCCGCAGCAAGGGTCTCGGCGAGAACGACCCGGACATGATGTGGATGACCACGATGAACCCCGAGACCCGGCGGCTCATCAAGGTCATGCCGGAGGACGCGGAGCGCATGGCGGAGGTCTTCGATCTGCTGCTGGGCGACAATCTCGAGGGGCGCAAGAACCATATCGCCGCCGTCGGCGCGCAGTACCTCGACCTCGCGGATATTTCTTAAAAAGGAGATACGACGATGAAGCCCTCCTATACCAATTCCTTTGCCCGCGGGCAGAAGCTCGTGCGCTACCTGCTGGTGGGCGCGCTGCTGATCGGGCTTTACGGCTATCTGCGCTTTCACGAGAGCCCCGCGCAGCAGACGCTGTGCCTGCTCTTCTCCCTGGGGCTGATGGTCGCGGCGGTCGTGTGCGTCGCGCGCTTCTGCCGCTGCCCGCGCTGCGGGAAGCTCATCATGGGCGGCGTGCTCGTGCTGGATACCTGCCCGCGCTGCAAGTGCAATCTCTACACCGGCGAAAAAGTCAAAAAGGCGAAGAAAAAGTGAGTTATGGCGAAGAAAAAAGCTCAGGAAACCAAAAAATTTGACAATCCCAAGGTCGTCGGCCTGCGCTCCGAGGTGCTCGAGCAGCCCATCACCGAGACGCTGGAGACGAACTACATGCCCTACGCGATGTCGGTCATCGTCTCGCGCGCGATCCCGGAGATCGACGGCTTCAAGCCCTCGCACCGCAAGCTCCTGTATACGATGTTCAAGATGGGGCTGCTCACGGGCGCGCGCACGAAGAGCGCGAACATCGTCGGCCAGACCATGCGCCTCAATCCCCACGGCGACGCCGCGATCTACGACACGATGGTGCGCCTCTCGGCGGGCTATGAGGCGCTGCTGACGCCCTTTGTCGACTCCAAGGGCAACTTCGGCAAGGTCTATTCCCGCGACATGGCCTGCGCCGCCTCGCGCTATACCGAGGCGAAGCTCGCCCCCATCTGCGCCGAGCTCTTCCGCGACATCGACAAGGACACCGTGGACTTGGTGGACAACTACGACGGCAGCATGAAGGAGCCGACCCTGCTGCCCACGGCCTTCCCGAACGTGCTGGTCTCCTCCAACCTCGGCATCGCCGTCGGCATGGCGAGCCAGATCTGCGGCTTCAACCTCACCGAGGTCTGCGAGACGGCGATCGCCCTGCTGCGCGACCGCGAGCACGATCTGTTCTCGACCCTGCCCGCGCCGGACTTCCCGACCGGGGGCGAGATCGTCTACGACCGCGCCGAGATGGAGAGCATCTACCGCACGGGCCGCGGCAGCTTCAAGCTGCGCGCGCGCTGGCGCTACCTGGCGAAGGAGAACATCATCGAGATCTACGAGATCCCCTATACCACGACCTCCGAGGCCATCATCGACAAGGTGGCCGAGCTCATCAAGGCCGGCAAGATCCGCGAGATCAACGACATGCGCGACGAGACAGACCTGAGCGGCCTGCGCCTCGCCATCGACCTCAAGCGCGGCGTCGACCCCGAGAAGCTCATGCAGAAGCTCTTCCGCCTGACCACGCTGCAGGACACCTTCCCCTGCAACTTCAACATCCTCGTCGGCGGCAATCCGCGCGTCATGGGCGTGCGGGAGATTTTGGAGGAGTGGATCGCCTGGCGCACCGACTGCGTGAAGCGCCGCGTCTTCTTCGAGCTGCAAAAGAAGAAGGAGAAGCTGCACCTGCTGCGCGGCCTCGCGGCGATTTTGCTGGATATCGACCGCGCCATCGAGATCATCCGCGGCACGGAGCTCGAGAGCGAGGTCGTGCCGAATCTGATGATGGGCTTCGGCATCGACCAGGTGCAGGCGGAGTTCGTCGCGGAGATCAAGCTGCGCAACATCAACCGCGAATACATCCTCAAGCGCACGGCCGAGACCGAGGAGCTGGAGCGGGAGATCGAGGAGCTGGAGAGCACGCTCTCGAGCCGCCGCAAGCTGCGCGCCATTATCACCGACGAGCTCAGACAGATCAACAAGAAGTATCAGACGCCGCGCAAGACCCAGCTCGTCTATGCCTCGGAGCTTATCGAGAGCGAGGAGGAGGACAGCGTCGAGGACTACCCGGTCACGCTCTTCCTCTCCCGCGAGGGCTATTTCAAGAAGATCACCGCCCAGTCCCTGCGCATGAGCGGGGAGCAGAAGTACAAGGAGGGCGACGCGCTGAAGCTCAGCTTCGAGACCACGAACCGCGGGGAGCTGCTGATCGTCACCGACCGGCAGCAGATATATAAAGTGCGCCTGAGCGAGCTGGAGGACGGCAAGGCATCCCAGCTTGGGCAGTATCTCCCGACCAAGCTCGGCATGGACGAGGGCGAGAGCGTCTTTACGATGCTCGATCCCGGCGCATACCGGCACGACGTGCTCTATATCTTTGAAAACGGCAAGGCCGCCCGCATCGCGCTGAGCGCCTACGAGACCAAGACCAAGCGGAAGAAGCTCATCGGCGCTTACTCCGACAAGAGCCCGCTGCGCGCCGTCGTGACGCTCGAGGAGGAGAAGGACGTCGCCTGCTTCTCAAACGACGGGCGCTGCCTCGTCTTCCACTCCTCGCTTTTGCAGACCAAGACCAGCCGCGCCAGCCAGGGCGTGAACGTCATGAGCCTGAAGACCAAGAAGCTGCTCGAGGCCGCGAAGCCCCTCGCCGAGACGCAGATCCAGAACGTGAGCCGCTACCGCGTGCGCTCTCTCCCCGGCGCGGGCGCGCTGCTGAAGCCGGAGGACAGGGGAGAGGAACAGCTGTCGCTGATTGAGTAAAAATGGGAGGGTTCGGCATGGAGACCAAGACGAGGACAGTCCCGCTGCGCCGTCAGATCGTGAAATACGCGCTGATCGTGCTCGGCAGCTTCATCTACGCGATCGGGTTCCAGTATTTCATGTTCCCAAACCATATCGTCTCCGGCGGCGTCACGGGTATCGCGATGATCCTGAACCGCTTTACCAACTGGCCGGTCGGCATGATGGTGATCGCGATGAACATCCCGCTCTTTCTCGTCGCCTGGCGGCACTTCGGGCTCGACTACCTGATCGGCTCGCTCGTCGGCACGGCGGTCGCCTCCGTCTGCGTCGACCTGATGGCGCTCTCGAGCTTCGTCGCGACGGAGGACCCCATGCTCGGCAGCATCATCGGCGGCGTCATCAAGGGCGCGGGCATGGGCATCATCTACTACGTCGGCGCGTCCACCGGCGGCGTGGATATCGTGGCCAAGATGCTGCGGCAGAAGTACCAGCAGATCAACTTCGGCACCATCGTGCTGATCATCGACGTCGTCATCGTCATCGTCTACGCCCTGGTGCTGCGGCAGTACGAGAGCGCCATGTATTCGCTGATCGGCATGTACGTCGTCAGCAAGGTGGTCGATCTCGCGCTCTACGGCATCGACAATTCCTCGCTCTGCTACATAGTCAGCGAGAAGAGCGAGGAGATCGCACAGGAGATCATCTCCGGGCGCATGCACCGCGGCGTCACGATCCTAGAGGGGCAGGGCGCCTACTCCCACCAAAAGAAGAACGTCATCATGTGCGTCATCAAGCGCACGCAGATGGGCGAGCTGCGCCGCCTTGTCCGCCGCGTGGACGAGCGCGCCTTCTTCATCGTCACCGACGCCAAGAACGTCTTCGGCAACGGCTTTGAGAGCATCTCGGAGGTGCGCTGAGATGCTGCGGCGCGTTCTGCTCTGTCTCTTCTGCGCCGCCGCGCTGCTGCTCGGCGGCTGCCGGGACTGGTTCGAGGCGGAGGTCGTGGTCGAAACCGATTACGAGCCGCCGCGCCCGGCGGCGGAGTCCGAGGACACGGCGGCCTCGGTCAAGAGTTTGGAAGATATCAAGGAGCTCATTCTCAATATGGTCGCCGAGGGCGAGGGGCAGCGCAGCTTTGTGTTCGATCCCGCCTATCCCGGAGACCTGAGCACCGACCTCTCGACCGCCTGCTGGCAGGTCCGCACGCAGGACGCGCTCTGCGCCTACTGCGTGGAGAATATCGCCTACGACGTCTCGCGTGTGCGGAACAGCTACGAGGGCAGCGTCTCGGTGAGCTACAGCGAGGCGGCCGGCGACGTGGAGAGCATCGTGCAGCTTCCCTTCGCCGTCGACGCGCAGGAACCGCTGTGCGGGGCGATGCGCAGCGGGCAGAAGCGCCTCGTGCTGCTCATTGAGCACAGCAGCTACAGCGAAGAGGGCATGGAGCAGCTTGTGCGCCAGCTCTACCTGGAAACGCCCTCGCTCTCGCCGCGCGAGCCGAGCGTGACCGTCGTCATGTTCACCGGCGCGGATACCCAGCGGCTCTATGAGCTCAGCTTCGATTACGGCCTCTCCGACGGGGAGCTGGACGCGCAGAAGGCCGCGCTCGCGGCGCTCGATCCCTTCGACGGGATCGAGCTCAGCGGTCTCAGCGAGGCCGAGCGGGCGATGCTGGCCTGCTCCTGGCTCTGCGTCCACACGAGCCTCAGCGAGCCGGCCGGCGCGTCGAGCATCTATGACGCGCTCATAACGGGGGAGGCGGACAGCCTCGGTCTGGCCTGCGCCTATGTCGAGCTCTGCCGCGGCATCGGTCTGGAATGCCGCATCGTGAGCGGGCAGCGCAACTGGGAGGAGCACAGCTGGAACCTCGTCAGGCTCGACGGGGACTGGTACCACGTGGACACGGCAGCCTGTGAGACGCAGGGGCTCGTGAAGGGCTTTCTGATGAACG
>LXOW01322470.1_pt2 | contig 13301 bp, 8 predicted proteins | sample 1368591 | NCBI WGS metagenome assembly LXOW01 (sample SAMN04884650, study PRJNA319009) | bovine gut metagenome | isolation source: Cow rumen | host: Bos taurus | place: Italy: Legnaro (PD) | collected 2014-07-09
AGATGTGTATAAGAGACAGAATTAAAGGAGGAGTTATTTTGAAGGGAACGATTAAAAAAGCACTTTGCGTTTTACTTGTATGTGCACTATGTATTGGTTTATTGGGGGATAACCAGATTAAATTAACATTTACGAGCAAAGCCGCAGATACTCAAAACTCAGCAGAAAAAATTAACAAAACATTTGTTATCAACATGCACCGACCATTTTCAGCAACAACACCGGCTGCAATTGTTGGTTCTGCTATTCCAAACATATATGCGTTTTATTATGATGAGGTAGGCCAAAAAATCGAACTACAAGACTGGCCTGGAGAAAAAATGAACTGGAATAATTTAGATGATGATGGTTATTGGTATACTACATCTATTTCAGCACCTTGTGATAAATTAAATGTAATATTTACATCAGGTGTTTCAACACAAACAACTACAGATCCATATGGAAATACATCTACAACATATGATTGCGGATACGTTTTTCCAACAACCAAAGAGGGAGAAGCACAAAAATACTTCACCATTACCGGTGATGTTTGGTACAATCCATTAACTATGACAGAGCCACAAAACACAGAACCAGAAAGAAAAAGACTTCCTACCCAGGTACCTGTAGTTACTACAGCACCTGCTGTCACTGCAATACCAACACCAACTGTTGTTCCAACGGATGAACCGGTAATCTTGCCAACGACAGAACCTGTAGTGGGACCTCAGATCATAGTAGACGGACCAACCAGTTATTATCAGGAAGAGTATGACTCCTTGCCGGTTACCGTATCATTGGCAAACGGTGCCACAAGTTCTAAAATTACCATTGATGATGGAGCCGAAACCATAATAAAAGAAACGCAGGTTATTAAAGTCGGTACAGGAAAAATTGCAAACAGCATCATCAAAATGACTGCTGAAACTACAAATGGTACCACGACAACTACACAACATTTTTATTTCTATAAGCGAACTAAAGTTGCTTCACCATCAAAAGCAGAAGAAGCAAAAGCAACATTACATCTTTCCACTGCAATGCTTCGAATTTTTACGACAGTTAAAGCAACTGCTGTTACCGAACAGACGTACAAAATCACCTACCATTTACCATCTGAAAATAACCTTTCCGATGCAAATAAAGTTTGGACAGCACCAGATTCGCACATATATGCATATGCATATTATGATAAATATATCACCAAAACTAAAAAAACTACTTTAAAGCCTTTAAGTATATGGCCAGGAACTTTAATGAACAAGGTAGATAATAAAACTTATAATATAAATGTATCCACTGAAACAAGCGTTGTATCCGTTATTTTTGTATGCGTAAAAGGTGAGGTTGGCGAAATCGTCACACCTGCTCCGGTATCTACAGAAAATCCAGATGCAATAAACGAAACATATAGAACATGTACAGTTATTTCTCAATATCCAAATGGAAGAGACGGAGAACCAATCGGTGGCTATACAATCACTGAAGACACTGACTTTTATGCTGATCAGCTTCAATTGCTTCCATCTGCTACAAAGCCAGCCGCTACCATTGTTCCTGTTACCAATTCACCAGTAACGCTAGCAACACCAGAAGTACCTGGAGCAGACGTATCCACAAACTATTCTGATACAGCTGCAGCAACAGTTTCAGAAAATAATGCAATTCCTACAATTGCACCTCTGAAAGGCTATTTTGGCGCAGATGTTGCCGGTCCTCAGTATGCCGGAACAAAACTTACTATTTCTGCAATTCCAATAAATGCAAGAGGAACACTAAACTATACTTTTGCTGTAAATGGTTCAATTATCGGAAACAGTGCAAGCAACAATTGTATTTGGGACACTACCGGATTAAAAGCAGGAAATTATACATTATCCGTTGTTATTTCAGATGTAATTAACGGTTCGGTCGAAACAGTATCTTACGAAAAGACTTATCCTATTTCTGAGAAAGTGGATGACGGAAATATTGTTACACCACCACCAATTATTGAAACACCTGCACCTACAGAAATTCCTACAACTGCTCCATATATCACAGATTCACCTGCGGTATCTGCCAGTGTAGAGCCAACACCAAACATTACAACTGCACCAGCAATTAAAGCTTCTCTTTCATTTAGCAAAGCATCAAAAAAAGCTACAGAAGGCGAAACGATCAAAGTAACTACTTCATTAAAAAATGCTGATACCGATGTTCATTATTATACGTACAAAATTAAAATTGGCAACAAAACAACAACATTAGCAAATAAAATTGAAAATTCCAGCTTATCATTTACACTGACCAAAGCTGGTACATGTAAGATTTCGGTTGTAGTTTACAATGCAAATAAAGAAAAATTATGTTCAAAATCGGTCAACTATGTAGTAGGTAAAAGGGTAATTAGTATACCAACCATTACTCCAGCCTCATGTAAGGTAAACAAAACAACAACAATTACCTACAGTTCAACCGTTACTAAGGGAACCACTTATTACAAATTGACTATTCTTAATAGTAAAAATAAAAAAGTGCTTACCAAAGGTCTTTCCAAAAAGACAAAAACAACTTGGAAACCTACAAAAAAAGGCACTTACACGATTAATTTAACAATTACAAACAAAAAAGGTGTTACTATCACATATTCTAAAAAAATCAAAGTTAAGTAATCATAAGAGTTACAATTCAGGTTACTGTTTGTCAAACACTGGCAAGCAGTAACCTTTTTTTGTGAAANNTTTTTTTTTTAATATGTTTTATCATTAACTTGTAAAAATGTAATATTTAATAACATTATTACAATAACTATGTAATGAATTCTTTAAAAAATGTAATTATTTCTTAAAAAATAGTTACAAATGATATGATTACAAACAAAAAATATATAAATGTGAAATTATTATATAAATATTTTTATTTGTGTCACCATTATCATATTATGTTCTATTCGAAGAAATATTACGATATTTAAAGAGTTCGATTTAAAGAAAATGGAGGAAAAAAAGATGACAAAATTAAGCACAAAAGCATTTAGCCTTTTAGTTGCCGGATTAGTAACAGTAACATCTGTTGGTCCTGTAGACTTCGCTTATGCTGACACAACAAAAGACGCAACTTACAAAGTACATTTTTTACCAGACGCAACTTGGACAAAAAATGGTAATACACCAAATATTTATTCATACTACGTTGCAAACGATGCAGAGAAAACCGAAAATGGAGATGCAATTGCAACAAAACCTAATGGTGAATGGCCAGGTTCTGCTATGACTGCCGAAGCAGGACATGAAGGTTGGTATGATGCAACTGTTAAAGTTGAAAACTCTTCTGAAACAAGTGCGCACGTAATTTTCCTTACTGATTTAGGCGAGGATAAAAAGACACCCGCTTTGCGTTATCCTGCTGACTTAAAACCAGGACTTGATATATCTGCTGAAACATGGTTCTATGTAGATGGAGAAGAAATCAAGTCTACAACTACTGCTCCTTCAACATACGGTGCTTCTGCAACTACTGCTCCTACAGCTACTGTAGCAGCTACTGCTGGTGCAACTTCTACACCAGAACCAACTGCTACACCAGAGCCAGTATCAAACGGTGCATTTACAGTTGACAAAGCAAGCGGAACATCATTCTATGAAGAAGATTCTGATACATTGCCAGTTGAGATTTCACTTGCTGAAGGTGTAAAGAGTGCAACATACTCTATTGATAATGGTCCTGAAACAGAAATCACAGGAACAACAACAGTTTATGTTGGTGAAGGAAAAATTGCTAATAGCACAGTTACATTAACAGTAAAAGCAGACAATGGAACTACTGCTGAATTCAAATATGAAAAGAAAACAAAAGTTACTGAAACAAAGACTGTTTCTACAACTATGGTTAAGCTTTTTGATTTAGTTGCATCAAGCAGCGAAACAACATATACAGCATACTTCAAGCTTCCAACAGCATGGGGAACAGAAACTCCTAATATTTATTCATACTATGTATTAAATGACAAAGATAAAAACGAAAACGGTATGGGTACTAAGGTTGAGCCAAACAAAGCTTGGCCAGGTTCTGCAATGACACCTGTAAGCGGAGCTGATGGTTGGTACAAGGCAACTGTTTCTGTTTCAGCTGATTCAGTTGACCCAGCTGCAAACTCTGCTAACGTTATCTTCTTAAACGGAGCAAAAGAAAACGGAACAACATACGAAACTGCTATGCCAGTTGTAGGTGGAACACCAAAACCAACAACAATGCCTAACTATGACGTTGCAAATCGTTATCCAGAAGAAGGAAAAGAAGCTCCTACAATTACTGCTGATACTTGGTTTACAATGGATTCAACTGGTAAAGTTGTAGGAACAACAACTGCTCCAAGTGATTTCAAGGCAGAAGCTACAACAGCTCCTACTACAGAGCCAACTTCTACACCAGAAGCTACAACAGCTCCTGACGAAGACATCAAAGCATATTTTGGTGCTTCATTATCAGCTCCACAGTACAACACTACAGCATTGTCAATCTCTGCAGTAGCTACAAATGTTTCAAATGCAACTTATACATTTACTGTTGATAACGAAGAAATCTACAGCGGTTCATCAGATGTTACTGATTGGGATGCAAGCAAATTAGCAGCCGGAACTCATACAATCGCTGTAACAATCACTTCTGGTGACAAAACAACTACATTAACAAAGAACTACACATTAGTAGCTGAAACAACTGACGTTGCTTCAGGCTCTGCAACAGTAGTTCCTACTGCATCAGCTATTTCTACACCAAAAGCAACAGCTACACCTGCTGCTACAGTAGAACCAACTGCTGCACCTGTTCAGGGAACAATTTCATTTAACAAGACTGGTAAGACTGTAGGTGAAACCATTAAGATTTCATACAATTTACCATCTAGCACAAGTGATTATACATACACATATACAGCAACTAAAGGTAGCGAAACAACACTTATTTCCGACTCTACAAATAAAACAACTGTAAACTGGAAACCAACTGTAGCAGGAAAATACACAATTGAGGTTACTGCATTTGATGCAAAAGGAAACACAGTTAGTGTTAACACAGCAACTTATACCGTTGGAAAACGTACACTTACATTTAAGAGCTTCAAATTAAGCAAGACAACAGTTAAGAAGGGTGCTAAGATTAAATTTACTGCAAAAGCTACTACAACTACCGGAAAAGTAAAATACAAATTTGTTATTAAGAACACTAAGACTGGTAAGACTGTTAAGACAAGAAAGTCTTCAACAAGCGCTTCTTTCACATGGAAAGCTAGTGCTAAGGGTTCATACAAAGTAGTTCTTACATATACAAACGGTAAAGTTTCTGCTACATCAACAAAGAAATTTAAAGTAAAATAATCGTTCAAAACTAAGAAATATTTTGAGATTTATAAAGCAAAAAGGAGAAGGTTTTAAAACCTTCTCCTTTTTATTAAATCAACGCATAACTAAAACTGAAATAATTTATCAAAATTTCTAAGTACTTTAAAATCTCCCTTTGCAGTTATCTCTCCAGCCATAAATGCGCGTTGCAATGAATTATCTCCGGTAATCACCGTATGCATGATCGCCTTTGTTAACTTAACATATACTTCTGCATCGGTAGATGTATCATAATAACATTCCAACTGTTCTGAAGCAATCTTCACATGAAGGCAACTGCCATCATCTACAAAATTTAAACAATAATGGGCTGTGACACCATTTTCTCCTTTAAAATGAGACTTTAATTCTCCTATAAATTCTCCTTCTGAATTGGTATCATCTTCTTCTCCTAGCATTCCCTTAAATAGCTGAGCCAGTTCCTGAATATCTTCTTTCTGTTTCTTTACATACGTGTCATCCGAAACATAAATCGATAACTGTTCGCTTTCCTGAGGCGTCAAATCGATAGATTTTCCTTGAATACTTTCTGTCACTTTATTTATACTTGTTGGGAAATTCTTTAATTTATGACTTACCTGGCGATACAATTCTTCAGCCTTCTTTTCAATCACAAAGGCATATCCAGGATTTGTTTCAAATTCTACATGGTTTTCCACATAGGCACAAATACCATCACAAGGCACACCACCTAATAATTCCCACGACTTAACTAATGTACACTCCGCATCACGTTCCCCATAAGTAGTAGAGGTTACCACAGGAAGCATACGCATTCCTTTTAGTTTTTCCTTATCACCATAAAACCAACAGGCATCTAAAAATTCCTGCATCTTACCACCGATGCCAATCCATTCTACAGTTGTAGCTAAAATAACCGCATCCGCTTCTTTTAATGTATTTGGTAGCAATGTAACTTTCTTTTCCTCGTATATATTGTAACGAACCACATCAACACGTAATTCTTCCAATACATTTGTCAATCGGCTTAACACATAAATTGTGGGATCCTCAATCAACCCTCTTCCACCATAGTAAATATTTATTCTCACGAATATTATCCCCCTTCTCTAATCCTATTTTCCCGGAGTATATTATACTAATTTATCGGGATAAACTTCTTGTATAATCTGATTGTCACAAAACTTATAACGGATGCAAATCGATTTTGCTGATGTCTTTTCTTCCATACATCTTTGCTTTTCCAACAAAGCATAAAGATTAGTTTTTGTTTCGAGTTACTATCATTGATAATAGGATACCTCCAACAAATCCTCCAATATGTGCTGCATTTCCAACGGATGAATCAGCCAGACCAATATATATGGACAAAAATACTAAAAACAGTAATTGTCTCCATCCCAAACCGTCCAATTCTCCTTTATGGATAATCACTAGCCACAGCATTGCTCCCAATAATCCAAAAATGGCTCCGGATGCTCCAGCACACACTGTATTGGTAATATGAAACGAATAATAGTAAACAGCAGATACTATACTTCCGATAATTCCTGCCCCCAAATAAATGAACAAATACTGAAATTTATTCATGTATTTTTCCACATAATTTCCGTATATCAATAAACTGAACATATTATTCACCAAATGTGCTACACCGAAATGTAGGAAAATACTTGTAATAATCTGATAATACCAAAAGCCGTGATTTATATCTGCCGTATTTAATGCACCATACTTCGCCATAAAATCTGCATTTTCCGTATCACCCAAAACTGACAAAACCAAAAACACAATAAGGTTAATAGCAACAAGTAAATACGAACACCAGTTATTTTTTATTATCTGTCTATGTCTTTGGTATCTTTCCACCTCATTTGCCATCTCTTCATTTTCATAAAGAAGGGCTTTTTCGATTACATCCTTGGCATCTAAATACGTAAGCACCTGATTTTCGTAAATCAGTAGTCTACGCTGTACCATATCAACAACCCAATGTTCACCAAATCCGGCGACAAGCTCTTTTACACTCTCCGGATTGCTGGTACACAATACTCCCAACAAATGAATATTATCAAATTCATATTCATAAAGCGTTGACCTTGCAGTTCTTAAATAATTCTCGTATTGTAAAACATCCATGCCAGGCATTTTGTCGCAGTCAACCATGAGTATAGCATAAGCATCTCCATCCACAACTTTTAAAAATGCCGGTACGTATTCAAAGCCACCATTCGCCTTTAAAAATCCGGCTTTATGCAAACTGTTTGCAATCTGCTTAATTTCCATATTTTTTCTCTTTCCATATAAATATTATAAATCTTTACTTATCATGAATATTATAACAAGATTAGTGTACTGATACAAGGGATTATTGCGTTTATTGTGTGCATAACAAAAAAAAGAGTTTTGCTTGCAAAACTCTAGCGCGACCGCGGTATTGCGCAGCAATTAACTCCATCTCCGCGGTCTGCGCATCCTCGCGGAGCGTTATTATGTAATAGGAAATTGCATCGCAATTTCCTATTACATAAATAAAATCATGTTACTCTGAAAATTACCTGATTACACAGCTACCAGCCTTCGACCAGCCGGAACGATAGGTCTTTTTATTCAATGTTTTATACGTCTGTATCTGGAAATAATACTTTTTCTTACTAAAAAGATTCTTTATCACCTGTTTTGTGGCAGATGCTTTCTTTATTGTAATTGTCTTAGCGCCTTTCATAGATTTCACAGTTGAATACCTGATGGTATATCCGGTTACATTTGACGCCTTTTTCCATGTTAGTAATACACTACCCCTTCCGTTTTTCTTTACACTCTTTAAAGCGATTGTCTTTGGCTCAGCCACTTTAATGGTAATGGTCTTTTTTGCAGCCAAATATCCATATGCCGAAACAGCCGTTGCTACAATTTTTGAAGTTCCCGTCTTTTTAATGGTTACTTTTCCATTTTTCGTAACACTGACACTGTCTCCGGATTTTAACTCATATGTCACTTTTGTTCTGGCATGGTTGTCCAAAGAAAATGCCTTATCGCATACCGTCTTTTTATATGTGGAAAATCCCGAAATTTCCTGTTTATTCTTTTTTACTTTCACAAATTTCGGTTTAATCGCATATTTTGAAAAATGTGTCGTTTCAAAAGTAACCGTATCATCTACTGAGTCCACTGTACAAGGAACTTCTTCTACCTTTCCACTATCGTCGATATGTTCAACTACAACTTCCTCTACCTCCCAGGTTTCTTCATCCGTATCCTCAGGTTTATCGATTTTAATTTCAACCTCTACACTTCCCTGATTATTTGTTTCATCTGAAACCTTATTTTCTTCCGTTTTCGAGGTCGTATTTTCATCTGTGGTTGATGTTTCCGAAGATGTGCCATCTTGTACATTCTCTTTTTCACCATCTTTGTTTTCTGTCGTTTGCGTATCTTTATTATTATCTGTTTCCGAAGATGTTTTATTATCTGTTTTGGATGTATTATTATCTACAGTAGACTGTTTATCTGTATTATTTGCAGTCGAGAAAATAATATCGTCTTTCTTTTCGTTATCTCTTTCCAGCTCAAGTTCTACGATATAACCGTCATTATCGTATATCTCTTTCGCAACTTCATCTGATATTGCATTCTCATTTTTAGCCTGTTCTTCTGACAATTCCTCAAAATTCAAAAGCACACTGTCATCACCATGAGAATTTTCAATAATTTCTGTAGCTTTTTCATCAAAGGTAATATCGTATTTGTCGCTCTGAATTTCAAGCATCTGTCCTTCGTCAAATTCATCGATAACCTTATCCGTAACTTCCGCTTTAATGTCCTGATTATCAGAAGTTCTGGCTTTATCCTCGCTAATCTCGGCATATTTTATATTGTTTGCTTTCGCATATTCGATTGCGCTTGAACCTGCCGGTGCACTGATAATTAAGAACGTATCCTCATGGAACAATCGATATCCATTTTTTTCTCCAAACGTTGTGGAATCCATCTTCACTTCAGCAGGAATATAAACACTGGAAAGTCGGATACATGATTCAAATGCCTTTTGGTCAATAAATGTTACAGTAGAAGGTATCGAAATAGATTTTAACCTTGGAAGATAATAAAATGCACCTTCTCCAATGCTTTCAAGACCTTCATTTAAGGATATTGACTCAATAGAATCATTATGATCGAATGCGTCCTGAGCTATCCTTCTCACTGTAGAAGGTAAAACCACACTCTTTAATTTTAATCCTCCAAAACACCATGCTGGTATTTCTTCAATTCCAGCCTGAATAATCAAGTTCTTAATTGATGCACCATCATTATCGTTATGGTCAAAATATCCACTTTGAAAGCCCATTGCTCTAATTTTCTTCACAGGTGCTCCATCTACCATTTCCGGAATGATAATAGTCTCTTCCTCTGCATTCGGATCAACACGTTTCGCAAATCCAGTAACAGTGAGTGAGCCGTCGCTTTCCTGAAGATAATATACACCATCAATCAATACAGATGCTTCTCCACCATATACAACTCCGTCAATGGAATATTTCATACCTCTTTCTCTTGCATAACTCTCCATAAATGTACCGGCAGATGTACAGATTGTAAGAGATTTCTCCATGTGATCAAATACTTCTTCTTCAATCTTTATTACACTATCCGGAATCGCCAAAGTGGTAAGCTTTGGATTATCCCTGACAGAAAGTTTCTTTAATGTGGTTAATCCCTCCGGTAAAGTAAGGGAATAAAGTTCAAAACAACCATCAAAACAATACGCTGGCAGTTCCGTTATTTCTGCCTCGATAACTGCAGTTTCCAAACGATGGCCAAGCCAGGTAAAAATTCCTGCCGCAAGATGTGTCACCTTATGTCCATCCACAGTTTTCGGTACCGTTACATTCTGAGGTGCCACATTCTCTGTACCTGTCAGAATACAAAGACTTTCATCCGGACTTAATTTGTATAAATATCCATCCGCAGTACCTGATGTCATATGAATATCCGGTGCACTTTCCATCTTTAATGCTACACCTTTTTCCTGTAATTTCACTTCGCTAAATTCTGCTTCATCCTTATTGCCCGGTAAATATGCGGTTACAAGCGGACAATCCTGCAATCCATCTTCATACACAGAATTCCCCTTAAATTCCATAGCCAAAAGGGAATGACAACTATTAAAACTGCTGGATTTCACACAACATCCTGTTGGAATAGTCACCTTTTCAAGAGCATCGCAATACATAAACGAACGCTCAATACGCTCAACACCCTCAGGAATTTCAATTTCTTCCAAAGATGGAAGTCCATAAAAACAGTTGTCTATTACCTTTAAATTTTTAGGAATATTAATTTTTTTCAACCTTCGATTCAATCGAACCGAATTGTGCATATCTTCTATAGTATCCGGTAAATTTACCTCTTCAATCGCGCTACTTTCTGCGATTGTAGCATCACCAAGATATGTAATCTTTGCCTGAATTGTCAGTTTTTTAAGATATCTAAGGTCTTGAAATGCCCTAACGGATACGCTGGTAACCGGTAATCCTTCAATCGTTTCAGGCACGGTAATTTCCGTAACCCACGGATCGTCTATGGCTTTGATTACAACTGCGTGATCGCCATCCACTTTGTAAGTGAACATCCCCTCATAAATTTTGTCCCCTTCAACCGTCTCAGTCGCACTTGCCACATTTGAAAATGATACGCCTCCGAACACAAGTGATACTCCCATCACAAACGTAAGCATAAATGCTGTCGCTTTTTTCTTCATATTACTCCCCCTTAAACATTGTTTTCTGATAATTTTCTTATCAACTACCTATTTTGTCCCTCTGTTTCGTAATAATGTGTACATAATAATTATACATAAAAAGGTCGCACAATACAAATTTTTCCAGTTTTCTATCCTACCAAAGCCAACGCGTCTTGTCGTAGTGTAAACGTAAACTCCACATCTGCAACAATGATATTGTCACCTTCAAATATTTCATATTTTTCATTTTTTCTCATCTTACTATAATTCACATAAGTACCATTGGTTGAATTCAAGTCAGTCAAATAATAATGCCCATCTGCTTCCTCAACTTTGCAATGAATACGGCTTACGCTTGTATCATTCACAAATTGATTTGTGTCTTTTTGAAACCTTCCAACATAAAATGGATAATTATCTACTACGATTACATCTCTACCAGTATGTTTAGGAACAAAAAAACATGCATTCATTTTTTTCAATAATTGTAACGGTTTCCTGCACACGGTTGTTTTATTATAATCAATCGGTGAATCCTCAAATCTTCCCACTCCATTTGTATGCACCATATAATTAGGAGGTAGAAATTTCTGAGGTTGAATGACACTGTCATTATATTTTACGACTTCTTCTGCTGCCACTCCTGCATGGTTCTTCCTATTATCCATATTCATGTAATTGATATTATTCTTTTCATTAAGTACTTGCTTTCTTACAACAATTTCATTATCTTTCGCATATACATTACCTGATTTCCCATCTGCATTCATTTTTAAACGTTCTTCTTTCTCACGATTTTCAAGTAAAGATGTTACCTCTTTTGGATTTGTAATTACTTTTGATTTTTTTTCAATTATCTTCATATTTTTTTTGCCATTACCTTCTTTTTCTTTATTTCCAAATAGTTTTTCCATCCAGAATTTTAAATTATTTTTCTTATCTTTATTCTCCTGCTTTTCTGCCGAAAAACCAATCTTTTTCCCAGCATCCTTCTCTTTCTTCTTTTCTAAAGAAAAACCTATCTTGTTTCTATCTTCCTTCTCTTTCTTTTCTTCTTTTTCCTTCTTTTTTCCCACGTAAAAANNCCATTGCCTCTTCTACAATTATCTCAGTTTCATCATCCTGTAGATCATTGCCTGATTGTCTTGAAAACACTTGCCATAAACGTTGTAATGTACAATTTTCTTCCCGACTCACATCGTAAAGTGCATATGCCAGTTCCACTGCTGCCTGATCCTTATAATCTACCTCATTTAGAAAATATGCAAACAACTCTGTCAATTGTATATTGATGGACTTTTCGTAATTCCAGGAATAACACAAACTAAGAGAATCATCCTGTAACGAGCAAAACATATACTCAGGCATCAACACAAACCTTTCCGCTACAAGCATATATTTTTTACTGTTGCCAATCGTCGTCAATAATTGGGTAATCAAACGACGNNTCACGTCTACTCTTTTGTAGCACATTTTCCATCCCTGTTATATCATAATAATATTCAAATTTCTCATTTAAAGATCTTACTTCCAAATTCAAAAAACCATTGATTTGTTTTCCATCCAACATCTTTACCATATAATCCGACTGTTGTTCCCCATGAACAACCATATAATTTTTATAAATATCATGCTTAATTTCTACATCAAACATACTGAAACACTCCTTCATCATTTTATTTCTTTTATACTATCTATTTGTTTTTTTGTAACATTTTCCCCATTTTCACCACCGAAAAATTCGTTAAACACCTCATATATTCGCACAAATTCACTTGAATTTTCTATTTGTTGCGATACATTCACCTCATATGTAAGCGGGGTTTTTGTAAAATACTCTTTTACATTGCTAAGTGCAATATTCATCTTTATCTTTGCACTTATTTTTATTTCTGTTTTTGTTATATTTACCGTTACTCCTACTACCTTTCCGATATATAGCGCTGTTTCTAATTTTTTCTCCGTATATTTTTTGAGTGCCTTTTCCTGCTTATCATTTGATGTCCAAAATTTAAATAACTCATGATTTGAAAAATCTCTTTTATTTATGTCCTGCTCAAGTTCAATTCCCTGCTTCATGCAAATAGCCTGCTCCAAAGCACACTCATCAATTTTTGCCTGTGTTTTTGCTTTATCCATCATATAAAAACTAAAATACAAAATTGCAATTAACACAAAAAAAACAATCGGAAAAATAAATGTCATCTCAACGGTTATACTTCCTCTTTCAT
>LXOW01057215.1_pt1 | contig 13298 bp, 5 predicted proteins | sample 1368591 | NCBI WGS metagenome assembly LXOW01 (sample SAMN04884650, study PRJNA319009) | bovine gut metagenome | isolation source: Cow rumen | host: Bos taurus | place: Italy: Legnaro (PD) | collected 2014-07-09
GCCACGCGGAAGCGCACGAAATGGTCGCTGTTGGCATCAACATAGCCCTGATAGATAATCTTGCGGTGGGTACGCTCGTTGCCCATGAAGTAGTAGTGCGTTGCGCCGATGGTGCCAGGGAAGTGATACTGGCTGCGGCCATCGCGATAAACGCCCAGGTTCTTCAGCATCTTCTGCTCCTCGGCCTTCTCCTCGTCACTCTTCTTCTTATAGTCGCCCAGCGACTCGTCGATGACGTAGCGGTCACCCATGTAGGTCTCGGAGTTGAGGTACTGCGTCATGTCGACGGGGATGCCCTGCGGAATCATGTTCTTCGGGCTGTCGCCATAGTAGGACTGCATGACGCCGCGCGTCTCGATGGCGCAATAGCCCAGACGCAGCTGCCACTCGCCGCTATAGGGCACGGGCGGGATGCGGAAGGTCATGTCGTAGTCGCCGAAGAGGTTCCACTCGTCGCCNNGGGCGGCGCATCACCAGCTTACCGTTGTTGTTGATGGTCACACCGTCGAGGTAGCCGTCGGGGAAGTAGTAGTTCTTACCGTTCTTCGGCTCGTTGGAGTCGTCGGGCGTGCTGTTCGGGTCGTCCACGGTGTAGTTGCCCTTCAGGCGCATGTCGTTGGTCATCACCTCGGGGAAGATGGTCGAGAAGTCCATGCGGATACGCTGGTTCTGGATCTTGTTCTGCGTGTCATAGCTGAACACCACCAGGTCGTCGACATAGAAGTAGTGTCCGTTCAAGGCATCGTGGATGTTCTCCACCTCCACCGTGTTGTCGACCAGCGCACCACGGAAGGTGTATCTGTCTCTTATACACATCTGACGCTGCCGACGAGCGATNNTGTCGACCAGCGCACCACGGAAGGTGTATTCAGGAGCGGCATAGCGGCGGTTGATGAAGTGGCGATTGACGTATGCGCCGTCGGTTCCACGGCAGTCGTTGCCCTTCTCGTCCTTGTTCATGGTGAGCTGCTCCACCTTCAGCATGGTATGGGGCAGGAGCGTCATGTACCAGTCGATGGGGTTGATGAGCTTGGTGTCGAAGCCGAAGGCTTCCTTCGTCTCAGGGCAAACCAGGGCGGTGAGGTCGCTGGTGCCGGGCACGTAGCGCGTCATGATGTGGTACTGGATGAAGCGCCTCAGCGGGTTCACGCTATCGGTCAGGTTGTCGAAGCTATGACCGGGGGCGTTCACGTCTTCCGGAAACACGGGGTCGTAGATCTTGCAGGCCAGGTCGTACATGGCATGCAGCGTGCCGTTGGCCGTGGAGATGCCATACTCCTGGAACTTGACATCATAGACCGAGTCTTTCTCGACGAATGCCGTAAAGCCATACTTACGCTTGTCGGGAGCCCAGGCCACCTCTTTCCAGGTGTGCGACTTGTAGTAGTACTTGGGATGATCATTCCTGTTGTAGGTAGGATCTTCGACAGGCAGGATCTGCTCTTTCACGCCGGTAGCCACCAAAGCCTCGTAGAAATAGCCGATAGACTTATTGTCGCGCAGGATGTCGGCGATATAGCTGTTCGACTTCTCGATGACCATGTCGATGGGCTGGACGATACCGTTCTCGACGGAGTCGTTCTGATGGATGACCTGTCCGTCGTCCAATGTCTGCTCAAAGATGATGTGAGCTGTTCCCTCCAGATAGACCACGGCATTGCTGTCGTTGTCAACGCCCTGCGAGGTAGCCAGATAGCGACCGAGCATGTTGGCCGTAATCAGGCGGTCCTGGTTCATCTCAAAGGTGGAATACATGTTGGCCACCAAGTGTGTGCGGGCAATGGTGTCGCAGTCGGCATCGCTCAGCTGGTCGATGCTCTGCAGTCCCTTGTCTCTCAGATAGGTGTTCACTGCATCGTTGGAAGGCAGGAAGCAGGTGTACTGGCCGTAGGTGGCCAGGAGGTCCATCAGCTTTGCACGCTCCACGATGGCGGCAAACTCGCTGTACTGGGGACGGTTCTTCAGATAGTCGCTCATCATCTCACCCGTGAAGGTGTAGAAGTGCTCGCTGTCCGGCTCGTCGGAACAGGAAGTGAGCAGGCCGCCTCCTAAGGTGAGGGGAGCCAGGACACCCATCAGCCAGAACAACGAAGTCTTTACTCTGTTTGCTATTGTTTGCTTGTTCATAATGATTCTCTTTCTATTTGGTTACAGTTCTGACTCATCTCCCCTCCCTTCCGTAGCAAGCGGCACGGGGCCGGTCGACATCGTTGGAAGGGGGTGGGTCTTACTTCGTTTTCTCATAGCTGGAACTCTCGCCACTACCGAATACCGGGTTAGGCTCCAAGTTCTTGTTGACCTTCATCTCCTCATTGTTATAGGGCCAGAAGATGGCATCCATCTTCTTGAAGAAGTTCTGCGCAAACGTGGCATTCACGTCGTCGCGCTTCATCACGGCAGCCACCAGTCGCGTGGTGTTATTGTCGCGCAGCGAATAGCGCACCAGGTCGTACCAGCGCTTGCCCTCGAACATCAGTTCGCGCTGACGCTCACGGATGACCAGCTCTTCCATGAGGCTCTTCGTGTTGTAGTCAGCCAGTTTCAGCGTGTCGTCATCGACCAGCGTTGCCGTCTTGCAGATGGAACGCTTGTTGATGGCGTTCACCAGGCGGAAGGCCTGCTCCAGCAGCGGGGCGTTATAGTCGAGCACGCTCTGCTCGTTGCCTTCCTGCATCTTCTGGCAGATGGCCTCGGCCTCAAGCAGCATGATGTCGGGCAGACGGTAGATAACCCACTGGCTGCTGTTGTTGTTCTGCGTGTAGTAGCTGTAACCGCCATCGCCCACTTTCACGTCGGTGGGTGAGGTGGCATTAATGTCTATGCTACTGGTGGCCAACTTGGTGATGTTGCCGCCGGAGGCATCGAGGTTGATGTACATGCGTGCATCCAGCTTCTTGTTCTTATCCTCAAAAATGGCACGTCCCGAAGTGGCCGTCACATCATCAGAAACAGCAGACGTAGGAGCCAGCAGACCCTTATGGGAGTTGGAATGCCCGTAGAAGTCGGAGATGGCACGGCTGCTGGGCATACCCGTTCCCTCAGGATTGCTGTCGTAGTTCAGCTCGAAGATGGTCTCACGGCTGTGGCCTGTGGCAAAGATGGCCTGGTAGGCATCGCCGAAGTAGGAACCTGATATGGCATCCAACTCCAGCGGATAGCCGTTGAGACGGTTCGTCACGTAGTTCTTAGTTGTCTGGTTGCGCATGGAGTTATTGCCACCCTTACTGAGTTCCTCCTCATACATCTCTTTCTTCGAGTCAATGACCAGCTCGGCATAGCGGATGCAATTGTCGTAGTCCTTCTTCCACAGATACAACTCGCAAAGCATGGAATAGATGGCATCACGGGTGATACGCCCAGTCTGATAGCGCGGCTTCGTCTCGGGATAGCGCACCACGGCATCGTTCTTCACGCGCTCCAGGTCGGTAATAAGGCTGTCGAGCACGTCATAGAACGGCGTGGCGGGCAAGTCCATCTTCTGGTCATCGTCAGTGAAGGCTACAGAAGAGTAAGGCACGTTGCGGAAGGTGCGAATCAGGTAGAAATAGCACAGGCTGCGCAGTGCGGTCACCTCTGCAATGGTGGCATTCAGGTCGCCCTGTGTGTAGCCGGGGTCTTCGGCAGCCACGCCGGGTGCATACTTCAGCACGGTGTTGCAACGGTTGATCACGTCATAGAAGGCCTCCCACGTGGTGTAGGTGTTCATGGCCGTGATGTTCTCCTTGACAATATTGTAGAGGTTCACATCGTTGTTGATGTTCTGTCCCGACTGGATATGGTCGCTTCGCACCTCGCCCCAGATAATCATGCGCTTGCGCACAGCGTCAGCCTGCAAGGCTGAGTAGCAACCCATGACGACGTTGTCCACATCGGCCTTCTCAGTCCAGAAGTCTTCCAAAATAATCTTATCTTGGGGCTTGATTTCCAGGAAGTCAGCGCAGGAACTGAGGCCTGTTAGGGCAGCGGCAATGCCGCAGCACACCGTGCCCATCCTATATTTATTCATAAAGCTATTCATATTCTTCAATTTTCAATTTGAATCTACTTAGAAGTCAACAGTGATACCCAGCGTGTAGGAACGCGAGCGCGGCGTCTGTGCCCAGTCGATGGCGGGGTCTTCACCGCCAAAGGCGATATCGGGGTCAACACCCGAGTACTTCGTGATAACGAAGGGGTTGTTGATAGAGGCATAGAGCGAAATGCGGTTCAATCCAATCCAGGTGAGATACTTCTTCTTGATGGAATAGTTCAGCTGTGCATAGCTCATACGCAGATAGGAGCCGTCCTCCACAAAGCGGTCGCTGATGAGGGTGTTATAGTTACTGGTGCTGCCAAACATGGCACGGGGGATAGTGGTGACGTCACCCTCCTTGCGCCAGCGGTAGTTCACGGCCTGGCTCTGGTTGTCGTTGCCAATCATGGCCTCGGCATCAAGGCGTGCACGGTTGATAATCTTGTTACCCACACGGTAGGTGAACTGGGTGCTCAGGCGCCAGTCGCCGTAGGTGAAGGTGAAACCGAAGCCACCCGTCAGCTTGGGCAGTGACGAACCCAGGTAGGTAATATCAAGGGCGTTGATCTGGCCGTCGTGGTTCAGGTCCTCATAGATGGCATCACCACCGTTGAAGCCCGGGAACGACTGGTCGTGACCAGTACCGTCGACGCGGTAGTCATAGCGCATACGCAAGGGTACGTTGTTGGCATCGAGGATAATCTGCCCGTCGGCATTCACGGCTACGGGAGCCGTCTTGCCTGCAGCCTTGAAATCGGCCCAGTAGGCATAAATCTCATCCTGTGTCATGCCGGCCACCGCACGCTTGAAGGTATTATAGTTGTACTGGTAGACACCCTTGTACTTGAAGCCGTAGATGGCACCGAAGGGGTTGTGCAGCTGCACGCGGCGCAGCGTCTCACCGTTGGCATAGCCATAGGTGGAGTTCTTGTTGTCCAGGATGTACTCGTCCATCTCCAGGATTTCGTTACGGTTGTTACCGAAGTTGGCATTGACGTCCATCGAGAACTTACCGGCCTTGACCAGACGGTTGGTATTGATATGGAACTCCCAACCCGTGTTGCGCATCTTACCATTGTTATGATAGGGCACCGTCAAGAAACCAGAGTTCGAGGGAATACGGAACGACTGCATGAGCATGTCATCCCTCGTCTCGCTATAGGCCTCGAGAGTAAACGTCAGTCGTCCATCGAAGAATCCCATATCGACACCGGCGTTGTAACCTATCTTCTTCTCCCACTTCATGTCTGTCAGACGGATGTTCAGCGGCTTCATGGACGCCATGTCGATGTAGCGGGAGGCAGAACCATACTGAGAAGCGTAGAGATAGTTTTGCGAGGGCTGGTTACCATTGCGTGCCCAGCTGGCTCGCACGGCCAGCATGGAGAGGGCATTCTTGTCCTCGCCGCCCTTTGCCCACCGCATCCACGGCTCGTCGCTCAGAATCCACTTCAACGAGAATGAGGGGAAATAGCCCCATCGGCTACCAGGACCGAACTTGGTGGTTCCGTCGATACGGACGGTGGCATCCAGCACATAGCGCTCCTTGTAGGCGTAGTGTGCGGAGAAGGTGTAGTACATCGAACGCCACTGGTTGTAGCTCGAGCTGATGTTGTCGATGATGCCGCCGGCTGTCGGGCTGGTGATGGCTTCATCGGTGGAGGGCAGTCCGTAGCCGCTGGTTCCCTGCGAGCTGCTTGAACCGCTGGTCAGCTCGAAACGGCCCATCATCATCATCGAGTGGTCCTTGTTCTTGAAGGCGGGGGTCAGCGTCAGCGTCTGCTTGGTGTTGAACGACACGCTCTTCGACGAGTTCTTGCTGGCCTTGTTCACCTGGTTCTCCCAGTTCTTGCGCTCCAGCTCCTGCGGATAGAAGGAGTCGTCGTACTGGTTGTAGATGTTCATATAGACCGAGCCTCTCCACTTCAACTGCCAGTGGTCCTCGTCCAGACCCAGCAGGTTGTAGTCGATAATCAGCTCAGGCGACATGTCGTAGGTGCGCTGCTGGTTCTTGGCCAGGTTGGCCGAGGCCACGGGGTTGACGTATTTACGCTGGTCGTTGGCAAACACGTCGGTACCGCCACGGGCATCAATCTCTTCCTGCGAGAGCTGCGGGATGGTATAGTAGGCTCCCGTGTTCTCACCCGTCAGCGGGTCTTTCTCGTAGATGCTCATGTTCGGCATCTTCTTCAGGGCAATGCTCAACAGGTTGTCGCTGTTCCTGTCGTTCTTCGTGTAGGTCAGTGCGAAGTTGGTGCTTACGCGGATGCGCTCCGACACGTTGTAGTCCAGAGCCACACGGGTGGAGAAGCGGTTCAGCTTCTGCTTGATCATCGTACCCGTCTCATGGTCGAAACCGCCACCGATACGGAACGAGGCTTTCTCACCGCCACCGCCGATGGTGACATAGTGGTTCTGGCGCAGACCCCACTGGGTGACGGCGTCACGCCAGTCGGTGTTGTCGCGGTACTGACGCCACTCGGCAAAGCCGCCGGTGTTGTCAAGATAGTTGATTTCGGGAATACGTGCGGCATCCGAGGCATTGTCATCCTGACGGGGATTGAAGTAGGCCTCCTTCAGCATCATGGTGTAGTCGTCGCCGCTCAGCAGGTCGTAGCCCTTAGGCTGATAGGTGCCGGTGAGCTTCAGCGAGTAGGTCACCTTCGGCTTACCACGTACACCGCGCTTGGTGGTCAGCTCGATGACACCGTTACCACCCTGCGAACCATAGACGGCACAGGCGGCGGCATCCTTCAGCACGGTGATGCTGGCGATGTCCTCGGGGTTGATGTTCAGCAGCTCGGCGAACTTCTCGTTGTTGGCGCCGGCCATGTCGAAGCCGTCGAGGTTCACCTCGCGGATGTTACCGTCGACAACAATGAGCGGGTTGGCATCGGTCAGCGTGGAGAGCGAGCCGCCACCGCGCAGACGCATGGTAGAGCCAGAACCCAGGTCACCTGAGTTGCCGATAATGTCAAGACCGGCGATACGGCCCTGCAGGGCCTCGTCGATGGTGGTCATGCCCAGACCCTCGAACTCCTTCATGGAGATGGTCTGTGAGGCGTAGGAGATTTCGCGCTCGGGAATGGGAAGTCCATTACCGTTGGCACGCTTCTTCGACTTCACCACCACTTCCTTGATGGTGGTCACCGACTTCATGTGAACGTTGTACGTCGTCTTGTTGATGGGCAGCACCTGCGGTGCCATACCCACGTATGTGAAACGGATCTTATCCTTGGTGCTCTTCACCTTCATGGTGAAGTTACCATTGAGGTCGGTGACTGCCGAGTTGATGATACGGCCGTTGCCGTCGATCTCACACACGGTGGCACCCATCAGTCCGCCCAGCTCGTCGCTCACCGTACCGTGAACCGACGTAATGTCCTGCGCCCGCAGCTGCGTGCTGAGCATCAGGGTCAGAATCAATATGATGGATTTAACTATTCTCATACGATGGTCCTCCTCTCTCTTACTTGGTTAGTGCTTCCATGACTACCTGTCGCCAGGGCTTCATATCCTCATACATCAGTGGTCCGTCGATGAGGTGAACTACGACATCGCTGGCCATGAACAGACGTGCATTGTTGTCACGGCCATCAAACCAGTATTCACGGCAGATGTTGTTGTAGAGTCCAGGCGTGGTCAGCACCTTGCGCTGGTTGCCCATCACGTCGGTGACGGTCATGCTGCTGGTATCATAGGAAACCTGCAACGGATAGAAACGTCCGGTATCAAGATTACGCTTCATGCTCTCATACTTGCCTTCCGACTTCGGATCCTTGGCCATACCCACTGCCACGGCGTTATCCTGCACGTGGTAGCGAATGAAGTCTGTAACGACACCCTTGATGGCCGTCTCCACGGTCTTACGCGTAGTAGCGTCGTCGACGCCGTCATGGTACCAGTGCTCGGCCTTGCAGATGCTGTCCAGGATGGCTTCCTTGTCTTCATCGTTGCCCATTTCCAACTCGCGCCAGGTGGGAAGTTTCTTCTCGGCCTGCAACTGCTCGATAGAGGCATTGGTGGGAACGTAGACATTGTAGTTGTAGTTGTCGAACAGGCGGATATTCATGTTCTCCTTCGACGACATACCAGTTAAGTACTTGTTGTTCAGCTTCTGTGTCAACAGGTCGTTGTAGTCGTTCTGCAGGACGTTCAGGAAGTTCTTATACTCAGGATGCTCCTGCAGGGTGAGATAGACCGACTTCTCTGCGCCCATCGGCACCGACTGCTCCAGCTGATAGCTGACACCGTTCACCTTCGGGTAGCGCCCCGTAGAGGGAATAACACGGTTGTTGTGCTCCATCTGGAAGCCGCCCTCGAATTGCAGGAAGCCGTCGGCACCCTTCGTGACATGGGTCATCGAGCCGCCCTTGGTCTTGAAATAGGTATAGCCCTGGGCGACATAGTCCTCCAGCGTCATCGACTTGTCGGGAATCACGATGATAAGCTGGTCGAGCAACTGTTCGAGCATCTTCCTGACAATGGCAGAAGCCACGTTCGACTGCTTGATGCGGTCTGAACTCTTCTTCACATTGCCGTCGGCATCAATCACCACCTCATAGCGGTCGGCCTGGATGCTCTTCGTCCTGCCAATGGTGAACTCAATCAGGTCGGCAGCCTCCATAGACAGCGTGTCGCCCTCTTCCGTCACATAGCTATTGTTAATGCGTCCATAGCTGCCCGGATCGATGAAGGTGAGCATGGCATCGTTGGTAGGTATCAGCAGCGCATACTTCGAGTCCATGGAGAGCAGGTAAGGCAGGAAGCCGTAGTTATCAATGGCCCAGTAGATGACGTTCATCGTCGAGGCGTGGGCCAGTGCGGGATAAGCCACGGAAGAGTACTCAGCCGGCGTGAACACCTTGTTCGTGAGGTAAACCACACCATTGCAGCCCATGAAGCAGGAGTCCACATCCTCCATCTTGATGCCCAGCGTCTCCTTGGCATCGTTCAGCACGGCCTCGAACTTAGTGGGCACCGACTCAGAGAAGGTGCTGATCATGTTCACGTTGAGAAGCTTCACCAAGGTCTTGTCGGGAATGGAGTCCCATACCTTGTACTCGTCCTGGAGGTCGCGGCCCTCGTTGTTCCACCAGGCCTCCAGGGCCTCGTTGGTAGGAACAATCATAGCACCGGCATCATTGCGCAGGTCGTTCAGCTGGTTGGCATCGACATACTGGTTCCATCCCGGATCGAAGCTCAGCTGGGCATCGACGGGATTTCCCTTCGGGTCGGTCTTCAGCTCATTGCCGCCATAGGAACGCTTGCTGTAATAGCGCAGCACGAAGGCCGAGTCCTCATTATTATATATACGGTTGTACTCACGGGTGAGCGAAGCGTCGTAATAGGGAGCGCAGTAGCGGTCGAGCAGGTGGCTCCACATCGACATGTTGGCATGTTGGCGGATGATGTCGGCCATGTTGGGGGTCGACTCAACGACGCCGTCCACCTTCTGGATATAGCCGTTCTTGCAGGTGATGTCGGCCTCGCTGACGCGCTTGCCGTTCACCCATGCCTCGTTGATTGACGTTGCCTGGTGGTTGGTGAGGATTGCCAGGTCTTCAGCAGTGATATTGTTGTACTGCATGTAGGCCGGGAGGAAGTGAATCATGGGTGCGGTGGTGGCATCCCTGAAGATGGGAATGCTCTTTCCACGCTCACGCAACTCTGCCCACGCCTTGGTGTCGGGCATCTTCGACACGGGCATGATATAGACCGAGTCATAGATGCTCAGAGCCGTCTCACGGCGCATGGTGCGCCCCTCTTCCGGCGTGCCAGCATCGCCCTGTGCCGGTGAGTTCGACATCAGCTCGATGAGGTAGGCATTGTTAATCATGGCGTTGTTCAGAAGGAGTTTCTTCTGAGCATCCGTCAACTGCTCATAGCTGGACACTCCCCATGAGTTGCCCTGGAACCACTGCTGGTAGGACTGGTCATCGGCAGCGAACAGCGTTTTCGAGCCGGTGTGGCTCAGCACCTCGGTTTGCCCGAGGTCATCGATGAGACGTAGCACGGTTTTGTAGTTGCCATCTTCCTGCAGCCGCTCGTAGATGGAGTTGCCCAGCCATTCGGGCTGGCCGGTTAGCACGTCGTCCTTACACGACTGCAGCACCGTGGCTCCCACCAGCAGTCCGCAGGCAGAGAGCGCTGCCCGCCGTACTTGCTTCATGATAGTTGTTCGTTTCATAATTGTTAGTTTATTTGTGAATATTGTGTTCTCCTATCATCATCCAAAGTGGCAGACAAACAACAACCCCTGTGACTCTTTCGCAAGAACCACATGAGTCCAACTTGAGTGAACGCATTGATGTATCTGCCCATCAATCAATGGTTAGTAAATAATAATTATCGCTCGCGATTAAACGTAGTTAACAGAAAAGGCACCTCTTGTGCACAATTCGGCTACAAAGTTAATCAAAATTTTAATAACTCGTATCATTTTTCAAGGTTTTTTTTTATTGGGGGTGCTTTTTCTGAAAAAATCTTTAAAGGGGGGGGTAGGTATAGTAGGTATGGTAGGTATAGTAGGNNATCGCTCGTCGGCAGCGTCAGATGTGTATAAGAGACAGGTATAGTAGGTGTGGTAGGAAATGAAACCGCTGCGAAGCCATGCGGCCTCGCAGCGGTAATGTCATAGCGGAAGGGCCTTGCCCTTACTTGCGGATCTTCTTGATGATGGTGGCACCGTTGTCGAGGGTCACCTTCTGAATCATGATACCCTTCTGAGCGGAGGTAGCCTTGCGGCCGTCGAGCGTGAAGTACTCCACGGTGAAGCTCTGAGCGCCCTCGATGTTCTCGATACCGGTAGCATCGCCGTCAGCGGGCTTGCTGCTGTTCTGGCCGAAGTAAGTCAGTGTCCAGTTGTCCCACAGCGTCCAGTCACCCTCAATCTTCTGGTCTTTCTTCAGACCGAAGCGGAGCTTGCCGTCAGCACCAACCTTCACAATCACCTTGTTGTTCAGGAACTTGTCGGCTGCGAACTCATAACCGCCGGTGGTCATTGAGTTGGGCACGTACAGACCCTCTTCCTCAGAAGCCCATGCATAGCCATCGGGCAGCGCGGGACCCTGGTTCGGCTCGCTGGCCAGACGGGTCAGAGGCACTGCGCTCATCTCCTGGGCACCGTTCATAGCATAGAGGAATGCGTGGCTGTACTGAATGCTGTCTTTCGTAGCATAGTCGTTGCCAGCATAGCCTGCACGGTAGTAACCCTGCACGCTCACCTGATAGGTACCCTCGGGCAGACCAACGATTTCCTGATAGTAGTCGTAGCCTTCAGAGTTGTAAATCTCAGAGTTGGTAGCGTCGGCGTTACGTGAAGCGGGAGTACCCAGCCATCCGTCGCCATTCTCGTCGTAAGAGGGGTTAGCCACCACGATGGTCACATCGGCGGGAGCGTCGTCGGTAGCATTGTTGGCGCTGGCAGGCCACAGCAGCTTCGTCTTCATCTCAGCAATCTTAGCCAGATAAGGCTCCACATCCTCGTTCTCGAAGAGGTGGTTGTTGATACCGTTCTCAATCTCATCGATCAGGACGTTAGCCTCGGCGCGGGCAGCGGAATTGTTGCTCAGGGAAGCAGCCTCGAGCAGGGACTCGGTGGCAGCAGACAGCTGGGCGAAGAGAGCTACAGACTCGTTGATCTCGTCGGTCAGATCCTCAACCTTGATCAGCACGTTGAACATCGTGCGGCCGTCGCCGGTGGCAATAGCCTCCTGGGCCTCAGCATTGAGGGCATCCACCTTGGCGAAAATCGACTTGCCCATGGGCTTCGACAGGTCAACCATTGCCAGGGCAGCCTCCAGGGCAGGCTGCACATATTCAGGCAGGAAGCCCTGATAGACGATGTGGAAGTTATCCCAGATGCACCACCAGTTGTCGGTCATGTCGCCCTTCACGCCAATGCGCATCGACTCACCGGGCTTCACCAGACCGAAGGTCTCCACTTTGTACATATCCCATGCGAAGCACAGCGAAGCGGCACCCATCGAGTTAGGATAGTTGGGCACGGCACCGGTCCACGACCAGGTCTCGATTTCGGGCAGTGAGCCGTCAACATAGTACTTTTCGGCAATTTCCTCAGAATAGACGCTGGGGAAGTTGCTCTGCGACTTGTTCATGTAGAGCTTGATGGGAACGATGNNGGAGCTTCCTTCACCTCCTGCCATACGTCGAAGCCCCAAACGTGCCACGACTCGAAGCAGTGGTTGGTCCTGCCCATGGCCTCAATCATCTTCTCGTCGTTCTCGTTGCCAAGCGGTCCAGGCGTGATGTTACCACCCTGAGAGTTGTTGGTCACGGTAACAGTCCAGCCCTCGGCAGCACCACTGGCCAGGCCGAACTCAAAGTCGGGATTGGTCAGGAAGTCGGTGCAGTCGGTGCCTTCAGGAATCTGCTCGGCAAACTCCTTCAGCACAGCCTTCATCAGGGCATCCAGCTTCTCAATCTCAGCCTCCAGCTCCTCATTGGTCAGAGCCACCTCGTTGACGATGTCCTCATAGTCCTCCATCAGATAGTCGGCCAGGTCGCCCGTAGAAATCAGGAACTCATACTTCGGCTCAATGGTCATCGCGGTAGCAGTGTCGGCCTTCTTCAGATATGACTGCCACAGGCTGATGTTCTTCTGCAGGTCGGCAATAACGGCCTTCACAGCCTCGATAGCAGCCTCGGCCTCAGCCTTGTTGCTGGCAGTCACGCCACTGAGAGCCTGCTCGTAAGCGTCATAGTAAGCCTGTGTGAACAGCGTACCCTCGGCAATGGTCACAGTGGGAACGCTCTGCTCCACCCACTTCTGATAGGAACCGGTCTCATTACCGTAATACATCAGGGTGAAGGTATCGAAGATCGACCAGTTGTCGCAACCGTCGGTACACTTCGAAGGATTCTTCACACCGATGCGAACCTTCTGACCTTCAGTAACCTCGAAGAACAGGGTGGTGTCGTAGAAGCCCTTCTCCTCATAGAGACGGAATGCCGACGGGTCGTTGGGCGAATAGTAGCTGGTGCCATTGGCCGACGTGGTGTTCTCAGCAGCACTGGTGCCGAACTCGGTAGAACCGGCCATCGGCTCGGTGTTCAGGCACGACCAAATGTTGTTGAAGGGCACCTCGTTCACCTCATCACCGACATTGGCATAGAGCTTGGCAGCGGCGGGTGTGCCGTTCAGATAATCAGTCCATGAGCCACGGAAAGCGGTCTTGGCGCGGAGGGCGAAGACGCCTGCGGGCAGCTCACCCAGATCCTGATAGGTGTCGAAGGTGTTGTTGTACACCTCAGCCACGTTGGC
>LXOW01436540.1_pt1 | contig 13291 bp, 12 predicted proteins | sample 1368591 | NCBI WGS metagenome assembly LXOW01 (sample SAMN04884650, study PRJNA319009) | bovine gut metagenome | isolation source: Cow rumen | host: Bos taurus | place: Italy: Legnaro (PD) | collected 2014-07-09
GAGATGATGTACGGCAGCATGTTGTAGAACGTGCTGGGCAGCTTGAGACTGGTCAGGAAGCCGAATCCGAAGTACGTATTGCTCAGGGCACGGAAGAATCCGAACATCAGGGCTGCAAGAGCAATCTTGGTCGGCTTCCACTGACCGAAGATCATGACGGCCAGGGCAAGGAATCCGAATCCTGCGACACCATACTCGAATCTCCACTCGGAAACACCGGCCAGGATGTAGCAGATTCCGCCGAGACCGCCGAGGGCACCGGAAATCATGACACCGGCCCAGCGCATCTTGAGGACGTTGATACCGACGGAGTCGGCTGCCTGAGGATGCTCACCGCAAGCCATGAGCCTGAGACCGAACTTGGTCTTGTACAGGACGAACCATGCACATGCAAGGATGATGATGGTGATCAGCATGAACCAGTTGAACTCGAAGGAGCCGATCTTGAGGATGAACTTCTTCTTGGGCTCGATGTACTGGATGATTGAGCTGACGTCATGCGGGTTGGTAGCCGTGTTGATAGCCTTGACGATAACCGTTGCGGCAGCTGTTCCGAGCATGTTCAGGGCAGTTCCGACGATTGTCTGGTCAGCCTTGAAGTTGATTGCGGCGACAGCAAGCAGCGATGAATACAGTACTCCGACCAGGACTGCAAAGAATATCACGAAAAGGATATAGAAGAATGCAGGAATTCCGATCGGCAGGTATCTCATCGCAAGGGCTCCGCCCAGGGCGCCCATGACCATGATTCCTTCAAGACCCAGGTTGACGACACCCGAGTGTTCGGAGTAACAACCTCCGAGAGCCACAAGAGTGAGAACAGAAGCAAATATCAGTGTGTATTGGATAAGCAGCAGCATCAGTTCTTCCTCCCGTCCTGTTTGAAGTTTTCATATTGACCCGTCCTCTTCACCTCTCTCCTTCTGATGACGTTGTTCATGAACGACTTGAGGAAGAGTACGAATCCGCACAGGTAGATGATCAGTGCGCTGATGAGGTCGGTGATCTGTGAGCTGTACTTGGTCAGGTCGACGAATGCACCGCCTGCGGTGATATGCGTGATGAAGTACGATGAGAAGATGGTTCCGATCGGGTTCAGGCCTCCGAGGAATGTTGCGGCGATACCGTTGAATCCCATGGCCGGGACAGTGGATGAAGTGACCGCCCACTGCTCGAAGTCAGTAAGATAGTAGCAGCCTGCTCCCATTCCTGCGAGAGCGCCGGAGATGACCAGCGTGACGATGATGTTTCTCTTCTCCATCATTCCGCAGTACTTGGCGGCGTTCTTGTTCAGACCGGTTGCCCTGAGCTCGTAACCGAACTTGGTCTTCTCGAGGATGACCCAGATCAGCACGGCCACAAGTATGGCCACGGGAATGGCGATAGTCACGTACTTGTCATTGAATATCTTGTCCAGACCCAGAGACGGGATGATTCCGCCCTTGTTCACGCTTGCAATCGTCAGTGTATCCTTACCGGTGGGGTTCTTGACCGGAGTGAGCACTGCATTGGTGAAATACAGGCAGATCCAGTTCAGCATGATACCCGAGATGACTTCGTTGACGTTCAGATAAGCCTTCAGCACACCGACTATCGATGCAAGCAGTGCACCGGCCACCATGGCGAAGATCAGGCACGGGAACCAGCCCCAGTGCCAGGTCAGCGAGGCGTACAGCGCGGCGCAGATGCCGGCGCAGTACTGACCGGGGGTTCCGATGTTGAACAGACCGACCTTATATGAGAAGAGCACGGCCAGCGCGCACATCAGAAGCGGTACGGTCTTCGCCAGCGTCTCACCGAAATACTTCAGCCTGGAAGCGGGATTCTTGAACCAGAAGAAGTTCTTGATGACGTTCATGATTGATCCGAAGGCACCTGCCGGGTTGATGATCAGCAGGACGATGAATGCAATCAGCAGTCCCAGGATGATACAGACCAGAGATGAAATGAAGGACTGCACACCGGGCTTCTTGAAGATGTTTTCCTTTTCCTTGCTCATGCCTTGACCTCCATTCTCTTTGCGCCGGCCATGTAGAGTCCAAGCTCCTCCTGAGTGGTCTTCTTGGGATCGAACTCACCGACGATCTCGCCTTCGTACATGACCAGAATCCTGTCAGGCACATCCATGACCTCATCCAGCTCCAGCGAAATCAGGAGGACGGCCTTACCGGAATCACGTCTGTCGATCAGCTGCTTGTGGACGAACTCGATGGCTCCGACATCCAGACCTCTTGTGGGCTGGACGGCGACCAGAAGGTCGGGATCCTTGTCGATTTCCCTGGCGATGATGGCCTTCTGCTGGTTTCCGCCGGACATGGCTCTTGCCATGGTGACGGATCCCTGACCGCTTCTGACATCGAATTCCTCAATGAGTCTTTCCGATGTCTTGCGGATGTTCTCCTTGCGCAGGAAGCCCATCTTTGATGTATATTCAGGCTCGAAATAAGTCTGAAGCACAAGGTTGTACTCAAGGCTGTAGTCCAGGACAAGACCATGCTTGTGCCTGTCCTCGGGGATGTGGCTCATTCCCGAAGTGTTGCGTTTCCTGATCGGAGCCTTGGTGATGTCCTGCCCTTCCAGCTTGATCGTTCCGCTCACCAGCGGCTCAAGTCCGGTGAGGCCGTGGACGAACTCGGTCTGTCCGTTGCCGTCGATACCGGCGATACAGACGATTTCGCCTGCGCGGACCTTGAGGGACACGTTCTTGACGGCGTTGTTGCTGTGGGTCTTGGACGCAACGGTCATGTTGTCGATCTCAAGGACTACGTCACCGAGCTTCTGGGGCTTCTTCTCGATGTGGAAGCTGACGTTTCTTCCGACCATCAGTGAAGACAGCTCCTGAGCCGTGGTGTTCTTGGTCTCGACTGTGCCGATGTACTTTCCCTTCCTGAGGATCGTACAGCGGTCTGAGACGGCCATGATCTCGGCAAGCTTGTGCGAGATGAACAGAATCGACTTGCCCTCGGCCTTGAGGTTGCGCATGATCTGCATGAGCTCGTCGATCTCCTGCGGCGTCAGAACGGCCGTAGGCTCATCGAAGATGAGGATCTCGTTGTCCCTGTAGAGCATCTTGAGGATTTCGGTCCTCTGCTGCATTCCGACGGTGATGTCTTCGATCTTGGCATCCGGATCGACCTTCAGGCCGTACTTTTCCGACAGCGCGAGAATCTTCTTGCGTGCCTCGTCCTTCTGAAGGACGCCCATCTTGTTGGGCTCGACGCCGAGGATGATGTTGTCCAGGACGGTAAAGCATTCTACAAGCTTGAAGTGCTGGTGCACCATTCCGATTCCGAGATCGTTCGCATCGTTCGGGTTGTTGATATGAACGACCTTGCCGTCTTTTCTTATTTCTCCTTCTTCAGCCTGATACAGTCCGAAGAGGACACTCATCAGAGTCGATTTTCCAGCACCGTTCTCGCCGAGCAGCGCGTGGATCTCACCTCTCTTGAGCTGGAGCGTGATATTGTCATTTGCAATGATGCCCGGGAAACGTTTTGTTATGTTGAGCATCTCAATGGCATATGGAGTATCCACAGTCCGGTCCCTCCCGTTTATATAGTTGGAACCATTATATTATGAAATCCACCTGAAAGAAATAAAAAAAAGCAGGAAAGGACGAATCCTTTCCTGCCGGGTCAGCAATTGTCCGCGATGCGGAAAATTACTTGATTGTTCCCAGGTCGATGACCGTAATGCTCTTGGCCATGTTTGCCGGAGCAACATCAATGGCGTTGTCAACCTTGATGGTGCCTGCGAGCATATCAGCTACGAGAGCCTTGTAGTCCTCGAGTGTGAACTTTGCGCTGAACTGTGTGCCGCTTCCGGTGGGAATTCCGACATAGTTGAGCTCAGGATCCTTTGAGACAAGTCCGAGGTTTGCGCTCTTTCCTGCCAGGACACCCCAGTTCTTGTCCTCAACGATAATCTTGAGGGCAGCCTGGGTTGAAGCATACAGACCCTTCATTGCAGAGGTGACTGTGATGCCCTTGCCGTATGCGCCGTCAATGATCGGAGCCTGGTCAACGTCAACGCCGATGACCTTTCCGCCGACCTTGGCTGCTGCCTCGGCTGCTGAAGAGTAGATGCCGCCGCCACATGCGAAGACACACTCTGTTCCGGCCTTGTACCATGTATCCATGGCAGCCGTGATGTCAGCATCACCGAAGAACTGGTTGCCGTAGGTGTACTTGATCTCAACCTTGGCGCCTGTTGCCTTGGCTGCTGCCTCAGCACCCTGGACAAAACCGTAACCATAGCGGATGACGGCAGGAACTGCCATACCACCGAGGTAACCGAGCTTTGTGTAGCCGAGCTTGACTGCTGCGTAACCTGCGAAGTAACCGGCGATCTCCTCCTGATAGACTGCTGCGTAGACGTTTGACGGAACCTTTCCGCCGAGGTCGAACTCAGAAACATCAAGAGCGATGAACTTTGCATCGGGATACTGCGGTGCAGTCTCCTGAATTGCCTCACCGAATGCGAAACCAGGCATGACGATGACGTTGTAGCCCTGCTCGATTGCAGCAACGATCATCTTGACACGCTCAGCTGTGCTGTCGCCTGTCGGCTTGAAATACTGGAATCCGATTCCATGTGCATTTGCATAATCGCGGCATGCCTCATAGGTTGTCTGGTTGAATGACTGGTCAGTGATGTCACCATAGTCTGTGACCATTGCGATCTTGACCTCGTCTGCCTTGGCTGCTTCACTTCCGCCCTGTGCAAAGGCTGTGAAAGCAACAGCGAGAACCATGAGAACTACGAAAAGTTTCTTCATTTCCTATTCCTCCCTAATTGGTGGGTCCGGAAAACCGGACTATAATTAAATATAAGCGATAGATTCCGAGGAATCAACCAAAAAAACCGTCAGCCGGTGACCGAATTCAGAAGCAGCAGACAGAAGACCAGCGTGAACAGAGCAACCGTCTCGATGATACCGATGACGATGAGGTAGTTGGATGTTCCCTTACCAGTCTCGCCCAGAGCATCACAGGCAGCAGCAGCACAGCGTCCCTGGAAATAGGCAGAAAGTCCGATGACCAGACCGCCGAAACCTCCGATGAACACTGCAAGAAGTCCGTCCAGACCGTTCTTGAGGGCGCTTGTGATGAAGTTCATCAGCAGGAAGCCGTAGATTGTCTGCGTGAGAGGTGCTCCGGTGAAAGCGACCATCATGAACGGTGCGGGCTTTCCGTTAGCGTAGCACTTCTTCCATCCGCCCACAGCCGCGACAGCAGCGGCTCCGATTCCGAAACCGGATCCCATTGCCGAAAGGCAGAGAGCCAAAACCAAACCGATTAATCCGATACCCATATTTTAATCTCCTATTTAGTATCCTGGAATGTCAAACGTTCTTCCTGAAAGGTTCGTATGGAATTCCGGCCCACTCCATTCCGAGCTGACCCGAGAACTCCAGAAGGTTCAAGCGCACGCCGTGGACAACCACGCTGAGCATGCCCATGATTATGTTGAGGCCGTGTCCCACTATCAGGATCAGCATTCCCGCAGGGAAAGCCCAACCCTTGAGCATGGAGCTGGCCATACCATTGAAACTCTGCGCAATGGCCAGACTGGCCATTCCGACAGCAAACAGACGGATGTAGCTCATCACATTTCCGAAGGCACTGATCGTGTCGAGGAACGTTGTGAATGCACCGCCGAGACCCGCCTTGATACCCTTGCCGAAGCTCTGTCCGGGCTCCTGCGCACCGAAGAGTATCACCGTCACAAGGCCTCCGATCACCACCGCGAACACCACCTTCATGTTGACGGATTCCCCGATGACCAGCATCAGCGCCAGGAAATAGATGCTGATGATCATGGCCAGCCAGGCGAAGTCCGCGATGAACGCAAGGCTCTTTCGCTTCCAGTTGCGCACCACATTCATCAGACATGCCAGCGAAAGCTGGATCATGCCGATGGAGAAGCAGAACTTCATCACAGCATTCTGCGCCGAGACGGACTCGATGCCGAAATACTGCGGATAGTTGGCAATGGACGGAATCACCAGCGCCTTGAGGAACGGAATCTTCATCGCGGCCTCGGCACCGAACCATGTGCCTGTCACACTTCCCCACGCCACCGTGGCGATGCTCATGACATACAGAAGAAGGTTCAGGTTCGAGCACTTCTTAGTGGATATGTGCAGCACAATGCTCAGGATCAGGAAGATGACTCCGTATGCGGCGTCTCCGATGATCATGCCGAAGAACAGCGACAGGAACAGCAGGAACCACATGCTGATGTCGTACTCCCTGTATCCGGGCACGGTTCCCAGCATGTCGAACAGCGGCTTCATCATCTTGGTGACCTTGTTGTAGCGCACCTTGGTGGGTACGGGGTCATCATCGGCGGGATCGTCAAGGGCNNCCCGCCGCATCCCTGAACATGGCCAGATCCGACTCGGGGATGAATCCCGAAATCAGCGTAAGGCCCTCCTCGCTTCCGGCTCCGTCGCTGACGCTGTGGTAGACGATCTCGTCCGTAAGGGCCGCAATCGCCCTGTCATAGCTCGGAATCAGTCTGACCGATGATGAAATCAGCTTGTCGATCTCGGCGATCCTAGCTTTTTTCTTCTCGATTTCCGCCGAAAGCTGGCTCATTCCCTTCTCGGGGACGTTGAACCTGACGGAGGCGTATTCCGGTCCCAGATTGCCCAGCACGGCGATGGCGTTCTGTTTGTCCACAGCCTTGAGCGTGATGTACCTGACATCCTCCGGCAACGATGCAATTTCTTTCTTGCCGATGAGATAGAAGCTGAAGTCCATACCTGAATCAGCAAGCTGCCTGAGCTCGGAAGGATCGAAATCACCCCACTTGGATATGCTGTCTCGCAGGACGGACATCCTGAGGATTTCGTCCGAGACGACCTTCTTCTCCTCCACTGCACTAACAAGCGAATCATGGTACTCGTCGAAAGCCACGCCTTCCACAAGAAGAGGCTCCTCCCTTCCGGATGCGCCCTTGCCCTTCGAGGCCTTGGCGGCCTTTTCCAGGGCGGTCTTCTCTTCCAGAAGGACTGCCCTCATGCGGCTCAGGCCGGAGAGCTTCTCGGAAAGCGCTCCGTCGGGAGCGGCCATCTCGGAAACATGCAGGACACCCATGTCGCGGATTCCGTCGAGCATCGCGGTCTTGCGGTCCTGAGGAGCCACGACAATGATCTTCTTCATTTTCTCAATCATCAGTCAGCCCCCTTTGCCGCAAGCTTCTTCTTGGCTATCTTTCCACGCACGACCGCGGCGGTCTGCTGGTCGCCCAGATATATGTCGATGCGGCGGATGTTGTCCTTCGCCTCCGGTATCTTCACCTTCTCGAACAGGTTGACGCGCTGGCTGGTGGTCCTCAGTTCCCTTCCCAGGAGATCGATCTGGACCTCAAGGGTCTTCATCAGGGCTGAAATCCTGGCGGTATCCTTGAGAGTCACCACGGCCTTGTCCACCCAGAGCGGATAATCCTCCACCTCATACCGGATGGGCTTGAACGTCAGGTCCTCGAAGATGGGGATGGTAACACCTGCGATGTTGCCTTCCCTCCTCTTGATCTGATCCGGCTGTACCAGGCTGTCCAGCTGGGCGGCGCTGCCGAACGCAGTGTTCTCGCCGAACACGGCTATCCAGTCCTGGATTCCGTTCAGAAGAGAATCCTGCTGCGCCTTGTATCCCGCGAGCTCGGTCTCGATCTGACGTATGACCATCTGAAGCTGCTGTTTCTTGAGCAAAAGCGTAGGAAGATACCGCTGGAACTGTTTCAGCGAGTCCTTCTGTTTCTTAAGTTCATTCTTTGTCAGCTTGACTGCCACTTATGCCTCCGCTTTCTTCGGCCATCTCTCGGCGATCAGTTCACTTCTGAGACCGGTCTCGTTGGGCTCGAAGCACTCGGCCAGGATCGACCAGCCCAGATCCAGCGCCTCTTCAAGCGGGATGTTGACTGAAAGGTCCATCAGCTTTGTCTCGAACAGACGGCCGTACTTGAGGAGCTTGTCGTCCCACTCGGTCATCATGAATCCCATGGACTTCTTCTCAAGCGACTCCTTGTAGGAGGCATACAGCTTGATCAGGCCGTCCATAAGGGCTCTGTGGTCGTTTCTGGTGTCCTTGTTTACGTTCTGCTTCAGACGGCTCAGGCTTCCGAACGGCTCGATGTGTCCGTTCTTGAGATAGTACTGACCCTCTGTGATGTAACCCGTGTTGTCGGGAACCGGATGGGTGACATCGTCTCCGGGCATGGTGGTCACGGCCAGGATGGTCAGTGAACCGGCGCCCTCGAAATCGACCGCCTTCTCGTATCTGGAAGCCAGGGAGCTGTACAGGTCACCGGGGTATCCTCTGTTCGAAGGAACCTGTTCCATGGTGATCGCCGTCTCCTTGAGGGCGTCGGCGAAGTTCGTCATATCAGTAAGCAGCACAAGGACTTTCTTGCCCTCGAGGGCAAAGCGCTCGCCCACTGCAAGGGACATGTCCGGAATCATGGTGCACTCGACCGTCGGGTCGCTTGCGGTATGGATGAACATTATCGTCCTGCTCATGGCGCCGCTCTTCTCCAGAGTGTCCCTGAAGAACAGGTAGTCGTCGTACTTCAGACCCATGCCGCCCAGGATGATCAGGTCGACCTCGGCCTGCATGGCGATGCGGGCCAGAAGCTCGTTGTAGGGTTCTCCGGAGACGGAGAAGATCGGAAGCTTCTGAGACTCGACCAGCGTGTTGAAGACATCAATCATCGGGATACCGGTGCGGATGAGGTTCTTGGGAACGATTCTCTTGGCCGGGTTGACCGACGGACCGCCGATCTCGACCATGTTCTCGTCAAGCTCGGGACCGTTGTCACGGGGCTTTCCGGAACCGTCGAAGACGCGGCCCATGAGGTTTTCGGAGTAGCTGACGCGCATGGGGACGCCGAGGAACCTTACGGGATCGTCCGTCCTGACGCCCTGGGCACCGGCGAACACCTGAAGGCTCACCAGATCGCCGTCGAGCTTGATGACGTTGGCATAGCTGTTTCCGACCATGGCGAGGTCGTTGTACCTGACACCTTCCGCACGGACGGTGATGACGTTTCCGACTATAGATTCAATCTTTGTATAGACCTTTTTCATCTCAGCCCTCCTTCACCTTGGAAAGGAAGAGATCGTTGATCTCCTTCTCGTAGGCGGCATAGCGCTTATCCGTCGTCAGAACACTGTTCCAGTCCAGGAACTTCTGTCTGAGCTGGTTGAAGAAGGCTCTAACATCCTTCTTGTTGTCTATCGCATACTTGGCCATCAGGACCTTGTACAGGAGGTTGAACTCCTCCTTCTGCCTCTCCACCGGCACTGCGGCGTCTACGAGATCGAAGGAGTTCTGCTGCAGGTACACGGAATCGAGAAGCTCTCCCTTCTGATACTCGATGTAGTCCTCGACTGATGTTCCTTCCTCACCGACGACCTTCATCATCTGGTTGATCTCGTTAGACCTGAACAGGACGCTGCGGGCATCCTCCACCATCTTCCTGTCGATGATTCCCGTGTATTTGGACCATGACTCCAGCGGATGGATGGCCGGATACTTTCTGGCATCGGAACGCTCGCGTGAAAGTCCGTGGAAAGCTCCGACGACCTTGAGGGTGGCCTGCGTGACAGGCTCCTCGAAGTTTCCGCCGGCAGGGCTGACCGTACCGCCGATGGTGACCGATCCGATGCTGCCGTCATGGAGCCTTACCTTACCGGCACGCTCGTAGAATGCGGCGATGACGGACTCCAGATATGCCGGGAAAGCTTCCTCGCCCGGGATTTCCTCAAGTCTTCCGCTCATCTCTCTCATGGCCTGGGCCCAACGGCTTGTGGAATCGGCCAGCAGCAGGACGTTCAGTCCCATCTGCCTGTAATACTCCGCCATCGTGATGGCCGTGTAGACCGATGCTTCTCTGGCTGCGACAGGCATCGACGACGTGTTGCAGATGATGATGGTTCTTTCCATCAGCGAACGTCCGGTCTTGGGGTCGACCAGCTCGGGGAATTCCTTGAGAACCTCGACGACCTCACCTGCACGCTCTCCGCACGCGGCGATGATAACGATGTCCACGTCCGCATTACGGCTCTCCATGTGCTGGAGGACGGTCTTTCCGGCACCGAAAGGTCCCGGCACGCAGAACGTACCGCCCTTTGCCACCGGCAGGAAGGTATCGATGATCCTGATCTTCATGATCAGCGTCTCATCGGGTCTCAGGCGCTCGTCATAGCAGCTGACGGCTCTCTTGACCGGCCAGCTGAACACCATGGAGAGCTTCCTCTCCTCGCCTTTGGGACCGACGACCGTGGCCACCTCGGACCTGACGTTGTACTTGCCCTTCTCGACAATGCTTGTGATCTTCCAGTCCACGTCATCGAAACCGAACGGAAGCATGATCCTGTGGGTGAAGATTCCCTCGGGGACAGTTCCGAACGCATCGCCGGGTCTGAGTATGTCTCCGACTTTCCTGATCGGAGTGAACTCCCAGTCCTTGTTCGGAATCGGATCCATATAGACTCCCCTGTGGAGGAAGAAGCCGCACTTCTCCGCCAGTGACGGAAGCGGATTCTGAAGTCCGTCGTAGATCTGCGTGAGGAGACCGGGGCCGAGCTCGACGCTCATCAGCTCACCGGTGAACTCGACTTCGTCACCGACCTGGATTCCGTTAGTCATCTCGTAGACCTGCATGCTGGCCTTGCTTCCGTTGATCCTGATGACCTCTCCCTTGAGGGTGGTGTCGCCCACGCGGACGTAACCGACCTCGTTCTTGGAGATGGCGCCATCAAAGGTGACGGTGACAAGGTTTCCGTTCACACCGGCCACATGTCCAATTGTCTTTGCCATATTCACTCCGTTCAATCCGTATTTATCTGCTTCTGAATGATGTCGAAGAGCCTGTTGTACTCAGCGTTCCCCGACTCGACGGTGAAAAGATCCTTCCTCAGCAGGATCCTGAGCTGAAGCGCATACGAAAGCAGCGCTTTTTCCGTGAAAGGCTCAAGGCCCTTCTCCCTCTCAAGCCAGTCATACCTGAACTTCATCAGGACCATCTCCGCCTCAAGCGGATTCTTGGCTCCGGACGCTGCATCGGAGACCTTCTCTATGTCCAGTTCCCTGAACACGATGCCCGAAGCATCATCCAGGCCGAGGCTGCTGCGCCTGCGTGCGTTGACGGCATCGTCCAGCATGCGGTTCATCTGATTCCATGACCTGAGGAATCCGTTTCCACCGTCGGAGCCGTCCGCAATGCCGCCTAAGATCCTGTAATCGGATTCGGAGACATTCCCGTGTGCCTCATCGAGGAACCTCTCCCAGGTTATGGGAGCATGGTCCTGGAAACGGAGCATGGGAAGGCTTGAAAGAAAATAGTATCTGGAAGGCATCTCCCCTCCTCAGATCTTCATCTCGCCGAGGAACGGCTTGAGGATGGCTGCAATCTCCTCATCGGAGAAATCATAGTAGCCTGAACCGTCCTTGCAGCAGAGCTTCAGGGTGGCACCCTTTGCCGGATGTATCTCGAGTCCCTTCTCTATATGCTTTGCAAGCGCGCTCTTGAGAGATGCGTTGGCGGCGTCCACCTCCACGACGAACTTCGAGGGATCCTCTCCGTTCATGGCAGCCACGACAAGCTTGGCAAGGCTCTCGCCGGTGAGGTCCTTGGCGATCTTGTCTGACAAGATGCGCTCGACCACCAGGGCAAGCTCTTTCTTGACGGAAAGCACCGCGTCACGCTCGGCCTGCTTGATGAGGGCCTTCGAGCTCTCGATCTCACGGTTCGCGCTTTCGATGTTCTTCTCAGCCTGTGCTTTGGAATCTGCGATGATCTTCTCTGCCTTTGCCTTGGCGTCGGCGATGATGGCATCGGCCTCCTTGCGGGCCTCCTCTATGCCGTCACGCTTGATTGACTGGACCAGGTCCTGAATCTGAATCTCCATCCTAAACCATCCTTGGAATAATCTTTCTCTATACTAATTGATGCAGGTGTTTTCAGCAATAACGAAAAGACTTAAAAACAAGCTTTTTTACATGAACAAATGTTCAAAATCGTTGACAAGACAATATGGCAGGATATAAGATGATTATGCTTCATAACTCTCTTTGCTTTTTGCAGACATGAAGCTTGGGCGTCTCAGTCGGGCCTTTTTTGAGACGCCCTTTTTTTATTTGACATAAGGAGTTGTACATGCTCACATTTGAATCAGACTATACCACCGGCTGCACGCCCGAGATACTCAGGGCGCTTGAGAAGACAAATCTGGAACAGGTTTCCGGCTACGGATCGGACAAATACTGTGCATCCGCGGAACAGAAGATAAAGGATGCCTGCGGCACACAGGACGCCCAGGTGGAGTTCATATGCGGCGGAACCCAGACCAATCAGGTAGTCATCGCATCGATGCTCCAGCGCCATCAGGGAGTCATCGCCGCCAAGACGGGCCACATCGCCTGCCATGAGGCCGGCGCCATCGAATACACGGGACACAAGGTCTTCGAACTGCCTCAGGTCATGGGGAAGCTGAAGGCCTCCGACATCGATGAATTCGTCGATGTCTTCAACAAGGCCGATGCCAAAGACCACATGGTGTTCCCCGGCATGGTCTACATCTCGCATCCCACGGAATACGGGACCCTCTACACCCTGTCCGAGCTCACTGCGATCTCGGAGGTGTGCCGCCGGCACGGCCTTCATCTGTTCCTTGACGGCGCAAGGCTGGGTTACGGCCTGATGAGCCGCCAGACCGATGTCAAGCTGCAGGACATCGCCCGGCTGTGCGACGTCTTCTACATCGGAGGAACCAAAGTGGGCGCCCTCTGCGGAGAAGCCGTGGTGTTCACGCATGGCAACAGGCCCGCCCACTTCCTGACACTCAAGAAGCAGAACGGAGCCCTTCTGGCAAAAGGACGGCTTCTGGGGGTCCAGTTCGATACCCTCTTCACCGATGACCTTTATTTCAGAATCTCGAAGCACGCCATAGACATGGCCGAGCGCCTGAAGGACATCATGCGCCGTGCGGACATCCCGTTCTTCCTGGAATCACCGACCAACCAGCAGTTCGTAGTCTTGGACAACAAGACCATCGAGCGGCTCAGGAAGGATGTCGGATTCGAGAAATGGGAGATTGTGGACGAGGACCATACCGCCGTGCGGTTCGCCACAAGCTGGTCCACCACTGAAGAACAGCTGGACAAATTGGCGGATCTGCTAAAATAATATTTATTACTGATATCAATCCGTACGGAGCGTACGGCAAGGAGGCATCACATGTCGGATTATATGAACGGAACCGGAATCCAGTATCACCTGAGGA
>LXOW01342263.1_pt1 | contig 13290 bp, 12 predicted proteins | sample 1368591 | NCBI WGS metagenome assembly LXOW01 (sample SAMN04884650, study PRJNA319009) | bovine gut metagenome | isolation source: Cow rumen | host: Bos taurus | place: Italy: Legnaro (PD) | collected 2014-07-09
CGCCGTGCGGCGCCACCGAGGCGCGTGGGAAGGCTGCGGTTGAGCTTGCATCCCAGACGGACGCCGTAATTGTAATCGGCGGCCTGAACAGCGAGAACACGAACGGACTTGCACGCCTGGTGTCGGATGCGGGCAAGCCGGTGTTCCGCATTGAGAACGAGAAGGATCTGGACGATGAGCTGCTCAAGGTCCTGGGCGGTTATTCAAGCGTGGGCATATGCAGCGGATCATCCACTCCGACCACCACCATCAGGGCGGTGGAGGAGATTCTTGAAAAACTCTGAAAAGGGACAGGGTCGCCGGTCCTGGTCTTGATTCTTACCATTCAGACGTTTACCCTAGAGATAAGTACAGGAGGCTGTTCGGACTATGAATCTTCCAAACAAACTTACGGTCACAAGACTGGTGATGGCACCCGTCTTCTTTCTGGTCTACTTTCTTATCGACCTGATTCCGTCGATGAGCCCCGTGGTCTATGCCGTGGTCCTGACACTGATGTATGCAGTGATGGAGCTGACGGACCTGCTGGACGGAAAGATCGCCAGAGGCCGCGGCCTGGTCACTGATCTGGGCAAGGTTCTGGATCCCTTCTCGGACGTCATCTGCCATCTGACGTTCTTCACCTGCCTCCTCGCCTCCGGCATCATGCCGGTGTGGGCGTTCATATTCATACTCTGGAGAGAGTTCGCACAGAGCTTCACCAGGATGCTGATGATGGGCAAAGGCAAGGCTATGGCCGCAAACATATTCGGAAAAGCCAAGACATGTCTCTATGCGCTCACATGCATCTGCGGATTTGCTCTCAGGATCATGGAAAAGCTTTCAGTCGACGGACAGATTCTCGATACCTGTTCCACGGTGCTTACCGTGCTGTTCGGTCTTGCGGCGTTCGCATCGGTGGCTTCCTATCTGATTTATGTGAAGGCCATCGTCAGCAGCAAGGCCCTGAGCGGAATGACAAGATAAGGTTCACAGGTATTCCAGAACCGTATCGGGCACCAGGAGCCTGACTTCATCCATCTTCTGGTCCGCAATGTCCTGCCTCACCAGAGAGGAGGATATGTATTTCTCTCCCAGACGTTTCCTCTCCGCAACCCTCAGCGCAATCCCCGCCTCCGAGCAGGCGGCCCTGAGCGCATTCAGATGAATCTCGGACATCTCGTCCCTCGGTTCGTCGCCGGCAAAGACCTTCCTGATTCCGAGCGCCCTGCAGATGTGGCATATCACTTCCGAGTCCAGCGCGGCATGCGCAGGGACACCGCCCATCATTTCGGACAGGAATCCGGCAGGGAAGTCGTCGCGGCTTATCACGAAGGGACCGGAAGGGAGGACCGTGACGTTGCCCAGGGCAGAGAGGCATCTTTGCGTCATCTCAAGCCGCTTCCGGAAGGGAAAGACGATTCCGGTGTTCTCGTGATTGCCCCTTCCGCCGGATTCGGGTCTGCCCTGGATGACGAGGACCAGAACGCGGGAACTACGTCCTGATGCAATTTCTATGAGGTAACGATGTCCCAAAGTGAACGGATTGGCGTTGATGACGACAAGAGAGGCATTCTCCGGGACATCGGTTCGGGCGGCAATCCGCCTCTCCCATTGTTCCAGCGATTCCTTTCCCCCGCCTATGAGACTCAGATATTCTTCAAATATTCCTTCCGTCAGACCACCGTACATAAACAGGTCTCCTGTCCCCAATGAGTCTATCATCCGGAGGCTGGAAATGGAACCGGTGTATCCATGAATTTTTTTACATGATTTCTGCATATATATTCCATCAAAGCCTTTTTTGTGCTATTTTTCTTTTGACAGGCACTGCCGCGTGCGTTACCATTGATAGTTGCAGGGCGTGGATGGAAATCCGTCCTTTGATTCGATTCTTTATGCATAGGAGACGGCATATGAAAAAACTGTTAGCAATCGCAATTCTTGTTTCTCTGGTTGTCTGTGCAGTGTTCGCACAGTCCATCTATGAGAATCCCTCGGGAATGANNTACAGCCTGGGTGAGATCATCGACAAGAACCTCTGGTTCACACCTTCCGATGACGCAATCGTCAGCACAGTCGCATATGCCGACCTCTATACCGACACCTGCGATCTCGCCACATTCCGCGGAAAGCTCGTCAGCTTCGTCAAGGACAACCCGGCTTATGACTACGACCTGTTCGTAGGACCCAACCAGAAGGAGTCTTCAGACGTCTGGTACAAGGGCTGGTGTATCGTCGGAAACGAGGCTTTGGTATTCATGCCGCAGGAAGGCATCGAGAACCTGCTCTATGTCGCCGAGAACGTCGGACTTGTTCCTGCAACCGGATTCGTATTCGAGAATGTTGCAGGAGAGAGCGTTACCCTTACGGCGGAGCAGCTGACCAAGGCATCAATCGTCTACGTCGGTGATGTGATTACTTTGGTCTGCGGCGATGTCACCCTGCCCAACGTGAAGTCCGTCACAGTGGCCGGAATCTCGAAGGATTCCAAGATTTCCGGAGCAGGTGTCTACAGGATGGTCATGCTCCTCAACGCAGACGGTGTCTACGGTGTGGATGCTCCGCTTCTCGGAAACAGAGCCGGAACATGGTATCCTACGGCAACCACAGCAAAGCACCCCTATGCCGGTGCATACTCGGTTGCGGATCTGTTCAAAAAGTTCTCCATCACTCCCTGTGAGAACGTCAAGGTCATTTCCTATGCCGACGGTTATACAAGGGACGAGGAATTCAACCACTTCGCCAAGAAGTACATCGCATGGCATGCAAGCGCAGAGTACATCACGATGGGTATGGAACAGTCCAGGAAGGAGGATGCGGTCTACAACGCAGGCTTCTACGTCCTCAAGGATGAGGCTTTCGTCTACATTCCGGATGCCGGAATCAACCTCGCCGATGTCTTCGGCGTCGTCGGAATGGCGAATGTAGTCCAGTACAAGCTTACACACGCCGACGGATCGGTTCTTGTAGTGGACAAGGATGCCATCCCGTTCCTGCAGGTTCCGCACGACTCTGATCTCGTTACAATCGAGGCCATGTGACAACACGTAGGCGGGTTTCCGTCTACTCTTTCTTGAATGACATGAGCCCCCGTAACTGGGGGCGTTTTTGTGAGATAGGTGAAACTTATGAAGACCATCCGTAAAACAGCCCTGATTCTGACAGTCCTGATTGCCGTTCTGGCGTTTGTCGGCTGTTCGAAACAACAGGACAACAATGCAGGTACTACCGCAGCTGCGACTTCTGCGGCACCGGAAACCAAGACATCCGACGTCCGGCAGGACGCCCAGACAAAGGCATATGAATTCCCGAGCGACAGATTCGGAACCGGTGCAGTGGGAGCAAACGGTGCGGCCGCATGTGCAAGCCCGCTTGCTGCCCAGATTGCGGTGGACATCATGGCCAAAGGCGGAAACGCAATCGATGCCGCCGTAGGCATGATCTATGCGGTCGGTCTTCTCGAGCCTGCCGCAAGCGGAGTGGGCGGAGCAGGGCAGATGACCGTCTACCTCGCCGACCAGAACAAGTACGTCACAATCGAATACATGACCCAGGCTCCGGGAAAGGCCATCGCCGGCGAGATAGAGACGTCGAGTTCCGACAATCCCCCCGCGGTGACTTCAATAGCCATCCCGGGCGTGGTCCACGGTACGCTCACCGCTTTGGAGAAGTGGGGAACCATGACTGCGCGTGAGGTGCTGCAGCCCGTCATCGACCTTGCGCGCAAGGGATTTCCCGTCACCGAGAGATGGAACACCAACATCGAGGGCCGCTACCAGAACCTGAAGGCCTACGACTACACCATGGGCCTCTACACCGACGACGGATTCCTGTACAGCGTGGGCGATACAATCAGGAACAACGATCTTGCCGACACCCTGGAGCTGATAGCCGACAAGGGTATCAAGGGATTCTACGACAGCGAGTTCACCGACAAGATGGTCGATTACATCCAGAGCCTCGGCGGAATCCTTACGCATGAGGATTTCGCCCAGTACACGTCCGTCGTCAGGGAGCCGATCTCGACGACCTACAGAGGCTACACTGTCTACACCACAGGAGGTCCCTCCACAGGCGGAGCGGCGCTCCTGGAGGCCCTCAACATAGTGGAGAACTTCGACCTCGCATCATACGGTGCGGACAGCCCCGAGACGGTCAACATCATGGCCGAGGCGTTCTCCATGGGATACAAGGACGGAAACGCATACATGGCGGACCCCACCTACTACGATATCCCCGTGCAGACGATCATCTCAAAGGATTACGCCAAGGAGCGTGCGGCCAAGATCACTCCTGATGCCAAGCAGAAGATGGTGGGCGCCGGACGCCTGACCGTCAGGCTCAACTCCACGGGAGAGGCTGTTGCGGCCAGCACAGCGGTGGATCAGGGCGGAACCAGCCACATGGTGGTGATGGACAGATACGGGAACGTGGTGTCCACCACCAATACCAACGGAATCAACTTCGGAAGCGCCGTGGCAGTTCCCGGAACGGGTTTCGTGTTCACCGCGCACCTGTCCAACCTGAACAACGCGCCCGGAGCCTCTGTAAACATGCTCATGCCGTACATCCGCGTGTGCTCAACCACTTGCCCCTCAATCGTAGCCGATTCCACAGGCAAGCCTGTACTTGCAGTGGGATCCCCCGGAAACTGGGCCCTTGTCTCGGCAGCCTTCGCGGCCATCGTCAACTACATCGATTTCGGCATGGACATCGCGCAGGCCACAAATGCGCCCAGAACATGGAAGGACGGCATGACCATAAAGGACCTCTACATCGAGGGCGGATACAGCCCCGAGACCATCAAGGCCGTGGGGGACATGGGATACACGCTGATCGACCAGGACCACGAATACAGCTCGCATGTGGGATGCATCGCGGCCATCGAGAAGAAGGACGGTCTGTTCTATGCCATAGGTGATGACCGCCGTCATTACGGCTCCGCCGCTTATTGAGGGTGTAGGCTCTGCACACCCTCAAAATGATGTTGTCAAGGGTGCCTGAGGCACTTGTCTTGCCCTTGACGACATCTTACACATTGGAAGGTCGATAGTATGAGAAACGAGATAGTTGTGGCGCTTGTCATGCTCCTGATTTCAATCGGGGGATCAATCGCCACCCGCAATGACAGGAAATGGTCCGTTTTCTTCCTGTTCCTGGCCTCGGTCGCAGGAAGCCTTGCGGCAGGGATGGGAATCAGATTCAGGGAGATCGTCGAAGGTCCGTTCGGATTCCTGGACAGCATGCTCTGCGTCTGTGCCGCGTCCGTTCTGGTTGCAGTTCTGGAAAGAAGCGGAGCCTTCGGGTATCTGGCCGACAGGGTGTTCTCCATACGCAGCAGGACCCTCAGGGCCTTCGGCGTGCTGTTTTTGATTGCCCTTCCGTCCATGCTCACCGGCTTTGCAGGTTCGAGCCTGCTCACGACCGGAAGGCTGTTCAGGGAGAGGGTGCAGGGAGCGGATCCGAAGAAGGTGCATCTTACGGTATGCGTAGGAGCGTTCATAGGAGTGATTCTCCCTCCGAACTGCATCCCCGCCATGATAGCGGCGAACGGAGCCGGAAGCGTGCTTCCGACGCCTTATGCCGGCTTCTTCCTTCCTCTGCTGGTGATCGGACTTCCGGCGTTCATCGTCTACGCGCTGATGCGCAGGGATATTCTGGCATCTGTTGAGGTGCAGGAGAAGTCCGGATCAGGGTCGGCGCTGGTTTCGCTGATTGTTCTTGCCGTCGCAGGAATTGCGGTCCTGTTCGACGGGGTGCTGCCGAATGTCCTGTATCTGGGCGGAAACACTCTCGTCTTCTTTGTGTCTTCAATCATCGTAATCGCCGTCTGCAAGGGCTTCGGCGGTTTCAAGGCAGTATTCGACACCGTCTCCGACGGTCTGATGAAAGCCGTGGTTCCCATGGCCGTGGTGTTCTCGTTGGGATCATTCATCGAGGTCAGCTCCATGACGGGCGTTCGCGGACTCTACAGCATGTGGATACTGCCGTACAATGTGGTGCCCGTTATGCTTGTCCTGATGGCTGCGGCGCTTGTCATAGGCTACTTCTTCTCCACGCCGGTTCCGGCATTCCTGATCACCTATGCGGTCTTCCCCATAGGCTGGCTTGCCAATACTGTGCCTGTGGCGGGACTGGGTGCGGCCCTGGCCGTGGTTGCCCTGATCACACGCAACGGCGGAATCGTGAACTGCCGTGAGAACGGGCTGAAGTCCTCGGATGTCCTGCGGGAAGTCTGGCTTCCTGTGGTTCTGGTTCTTGCTGTCGGAACGGCCTTTGTGGTGTTCGGCGACAGCCTGACGTTCCTGGTGAGATAGAAGGAGGGGAGGATGCTTCAGATAATCTATTATGTGATCGTTTCAGTGTTCGCTCTGCTCCTTCTGGCCAACATTCTGAAGAAACGGCCGTTCACGGAGCTTGTGTGCATCGCCTTCGTACTCGTGACGTTCGCGCTCAGGGCGCTTCATATCAAATAGGAGGGGGAAGATGAGCTACATAAAGAACATCGTGGTCATTGCCGTCGCCCTCCTTTTCGCAGTCATGGCGTCGGTCGATTTCATCGCCATGCACAGACAGGAGCCGATTGCAGCCAATTCCAATGTGACGGAGGTCAGGATGCTCTCCGATTACTGCGAAGGACTGAAGGGTACGGCTCTGGACACCGAAGTATATGTCTTCGACAGCGGAAAGCCCGGCGGAGCCCTGCTGATTCTCGGCGGAACCCATCCGAACGAGAGCGCAAGTCCCGTGGCGGCCATCGCCATGATCGAGAACATCAGATGCACGCAGGGAAGGATATTCATCATTCCGTGGACAAACAAGAGCGGCTTCACGCATACGTCGCCGCTTGACGGAATGCAGGATTTCTTCGAAATTGGGCTTTCGGACGGAAGCGTCCGGACCTTCAGGGTGGGAAACCGCCTGACCAATCCCGTAGACCAGTGGCCCGACTACACCTACTACATGGGATCCTCCGGCAGGGAGCTTTCCGATACCGAGATCGCCGAGATCAGGAATGTGGACAGACTCTACTACGGAAATCCGGACGGTGTCCTGACGGAGAGGGTTTGTGCAGGAATCTTCAACCTTATCAACGAAGAGGGCATCAATCTGACCATGGACATGCATGAAGGGTCGCCTGAGTTCCTGTATCTTGACTGCACCATGGTGAACATGAAGGCCGACAACCAGACGGCGATGAGCATAGCCCAGAGCATGGCCCTGGACATGCAGTTCGATGATCTGGACATGCGTGCCGAGTACTCAGGCGTGAAATCGTACGGTCTCTCCCACAGGAGTCTGGGCGACAACACGGCCTCGATGATGACGCTGATGGAGACGTACAACCCGTCCATGGGACCGCTTCACGGAAAGATGACGGATGAACTGATCGTCAACGGAAACGAGCCCAACTACAGGCAGGCCCATCTTGACGGATACATCTATTTCGATGTTCCGGAGGACGGGTATCCGCTCGTACAAAGGGTCGCACGCCACGTGACGTGCATACGATATCTGGCAAAGGCCTTCAGTCAGGCTTATCCTGACAAGGCGGTGGCCTTCGACGGACTCGGAACCTATTCGGACATGGTGGGTGCGGGACTCGGAAAAATCCTGAAACCTGTGGTCGAATGAGGTTTAGAATTATTCGATTTTGTAATATCATCTATACATCGGAGGATGTCATGAAAAAACTTGCAGTTCTGATCCTGGCCTTCGCCTTGATCCTCACATTCGCTTCCTGCAGCAAGAGTTCCTCTTCGTCTGCATCTTCGGCCTCGACGTCGGCATCTGCCCAGACCACGACTCCCTCCACGGGAACGGTGGACTCCGAGTACGATCCCAACAAGAACGTCGATTTCAAAATGGAGACCAGCGAGGAAAAAAGAGTCGTCACCATCGGCAGCATCGACAAAAGCCTGTACAAGCAGCCGGTTTTCGTGACGTCGTTCGGACAGAGCACGGATGCCGCCATGCTGGATACCGTCATGAAGAGGATCGGAGTGGACTATGTCTACAACGCCACCGCTTCAGCCGAGGCCATGAAGGGCTACAAGACGGTCATCATCGCAGTCGGAGCCAGCACCAAGGGTCTTGGAGCCGCAGGCATCTCAGAATCCGAGGAGACGGCCCGCGCAAAGGCCATCATGGACTTCATCAACGCCAATGACATCGAGGTCATCTGCTGCCACATCGGCGGTTCGGCCCGCAGGGGAACCCTGTCGGACCTCTATGCCGACATGGTCATGGAGAAGGCCAGCTGGATAGTCCTCAAGGAAGACGCCAACTTCGACTACAAGTTCACCAAGTATGCCGAGGAGCACAAGAAGCCCATCAGCCTGATCTACGCCACAAAGGACGCCCTGACGGTTTTCACCGAAGTATTCCAGTGACAAAGGCCCGGCGATGGATATCGAGCTGATCTGTCTGCTTTCCATGCTGGCGGTGTTCCTGCTGGCGAACCTGCTCCTCAAGCTGCCCGTGAGCATCTCCATGATACTCGGCGCCGTAGTCGGCGCACTTGTGGGCGGACAGGGGATTCCTCTCAGGCATCTGTTCGAGGGAACCTTCACATATGTGGACACCATCCTGATAATATCCACCGCCATGCTGTTCATGACGGTGATACAGGAGTCCGGGGCACTCGAGGCGCTCAACGCCCTGATAGTTACCAAGCTGTACAAGGTTCCTGCCCTGATGCTGGTCATGCTGATGCTGGTGATAATGTTCCCCGGAATGATCACCGGATCCTCCACGGCAGCCGTCCTGAGCGCAGGCGCTCTTGTGGCTCCGGTGTTGCTTATGATAGGCATTCCCAAGGAGAAGGCCGGAGCCATCATCGCAATAGGCGCCATAATGGGAATGGCGGCTCCTCCTATCAACATCCCCGCGATGCTCATCGGCGGCGGTGTGGACATGCCGTACATCGGATTCGACGGACCTCTTTTCCTTCTCACAATCCCGTGCGCGGTCTTCGCCGTCCTCTTCCTGGGACTTAAGTACTGCAGGAACCTGGACATCGGAAAGCTCAAGGAAGGTCTGGATCTGGAAGTCGGAAAGAAATACGGGTTCAGACTCTACATCCCGATCATCGTCCTGTTCGTGCTTCTTGTGGTATCCAAGGCCTTCCCGAAGTTCCCCCAGCTGGGTACGTGCCTCATCTTCCTGATTTCCGCCGTGGTCGGTCTGTTCACCGGAAGACGGTTCAATTTCTGGAAGAAGGCGCTTGATGCCATGGAGACCACGATTCCAGTGCTTGCAAAGCTCATGGGCGTGGGAATGTTCATACAGGTAATGACTCTGGTAGGAGCCAGAGGCTGGATTGTGGTCAGCTGTCTCGGCCTGGGCATGGTGTTCGTCTACATCGCCACATTCACGATAATGCCCGGATTCGGAGCCATCAGCTCGTATGGAGCGGCATCCGTAATAGGTGTTCCGTTCCTTCTGGTCATAATCCAGAACACCGTATGCAACGACATCATCGTGGCCGCCGTCCTGGCGTTCACGTGCTGTCTGGGAGACCTCATGCCTCCCACGGCACTTGCGGGAAACTACGCCGCACAGATTGTGGGGCTCAAGTACAACAAGGTCCTCAGATGCTGCATCATACCGTTTTTGGTGTGCATCGCGGTAGCCGTACTTGTCATCTTCAACACGAATGCGCTTGCATTCCTGACGGCATGAGGAGGTTGCGGTGCTTAAGTTCGTCTATCTTGCAATCGTAGCCTTCGTTCTTGTCCTGATAACGGTCTGCATGTTCAGAAAGAAGAAGAACTTCTTCTTCCAGTTGGACGCCGCAATCGTGATGGTGACGCTTCTTCTGCGTCTCCTGCTTCTGAAGTGAGGTGCGCATGAGGAAAATACCCAGAAACTACATCACGGCCTCGATTCTCTGTGTATTCGTGATTGCGGCGGTGGTCTATCTCGGAATCGTCTTCAGCTCCGCAAGGGAAAAGGAACCGATTTATCCGGGAGAAGGAGTCACCTCCGTAAGGATGCTCAGTGACTGGTATCCCGAACTGAAGGGAACCAACGGCGACACCGAGGTCTACATTCTGGACAGCGGAGTACCTGGAGCGTCCATGCTTGTCCTCGGCGGGACCCACCCGAACGAGCCCTCCGGATTCATAAGTGCGGTCATGCTTGTGGAGTACTGCCGTCCCAAGGCAGGAACCCTTTATGTGATTCCGCGTGCGAACAACAGCGCCTTCACGTGCACCGATCCTCAGGAAGCAGCACCGATGAAGTACTACATCGATACCGACGGCGGCACAAGATGGTTCCGTTTCGGAAGCCGTGCCACCAATCCCATCGACCAGTGGCCCGACAGCGAGGTCTATGTCCATGCTTCATCCGGACAGAAGCTGTCCGGAAGCGAAACCAGGAACCTCAACAGGGCTTATCCCGGCAACGAGGGCGGCACATTCACGGAGAAGGTGGCATACGGGATCACGAGCCTGATACTCTCCGAAAGCATAGACATCACCGTGGACCTGCACGAGGCTTCGCCGGAGTACACCACTGTGAATGCCATAGTTGCCCACGAGGCCGCTTTGGATCTCGCAGCCCTCACACTGTGGGATGTCGAGGAGGATTTCCAGATCACGCTTGAGAAGTCCCCGACGAACCTTCACGGCCTTACCCACAGGGAACTCGGAGACTTCACGGATACCATGGCCCTGCTGATGGAGACGGCCAATGCATCCCAGGGCCGCCTGCACGGAAGGATAGACTCCGATCTGGTCGTCACCGGCAAGGATAAATTCTACACAAGGGCCGCGGCATACGGTGCGGTGACCGTTCCCTATGACGACAGCGGCATCAGCCTTTCCGAGCGCTGTGCCAGACACCTCACCTGTATAGTCCATTTTGCGGACGAGTATAAGTTCGCAGGGGACGGAAGGGTCCTTGATCTCGGAGACATGCCCACGTACAGGCAGATTCTTGCGAACGGAATAGGTCATTATCTGAATTCACCCGGGAAATGAGAAGGATTCACGTAATCTTTGTTTTATTGATGCTTTCGATCCTCCTTGTTACGGCCTGCCGGAAAGACCGGACGGTTTCACAGCCCGCTCCCGTGACCGATGACTCCGATTCCCCGGACAACGGGTATCAGCGCGTAAAAGTGGCCGGTACAGAGGTCCTTTGGGACGGATACAGGGCAATCGAGCCTGACAGCCGCCTGGATATCTACGGCATGAGCTTCGGGGATTTCGGGGATTTCCTTGCAAAGGAGTTTCCCGTCACGGTGGACACGTACACTATCATGGAAGGAACCATCAGCGAGACGTGCGTGACCCACATCCACAGCGACAGGGAGGGGCCCTCGGTCTACATCGTCGGCGGGGTGCACGGAGACGAGAAGGCCGCCTGGTACAGCGCGGTTCTCATGAGAAGAGCCACAATCTCCTGCGGGGATCTGTACGTACTGGCGCCCGCAAACGCCGAAGGTGCACGGAACGACACCCGTTACGTGACCGGCAGGCAGGACCTGAACCGGAGTTTCCCCGGTGATCCTGACGGCGACGAGGCCCAGAAACTGGCCGATGCCATATTCCGTGACATCAGACGGCAAAAGCCCGATCTCGTGCTCGACCTGCACGAGGCCATCGTTATGAACCAGAGCCGGGATTTCCTCGGAAGCACGTATATCTTCACCGATCTGACCGGAATGGAGGACCTGTTCTTCGACCTCCTGTTTGCCACACAGGACGGGACCATCTGCCACAACGAGTTCGGCTACACCGGACCCGGTCCGGACGGAAGCGTGAACGCCGAGGTGACCAGACGCCTCCGCATACCCGTCATAACGGTGGAGACGTTCAGGGGATTCGATATCTACCGCAGGGTGCAGGATCAGCTGGACACCATCGGATTTGTGCTTGATTATTATGGTATGAGGTGAATATGGACGCAAAACTTCAAAGGGCAAAGTCATTCTATCTCCGTGCATTGGAATCCGACGACCTGAGTCAGAAGCTGCTGTGCCTCTACGACGGCTTCGTATGCATCCACGGCCCGGCCGATGCCTGCAGGTGTGCGGCGGCAGAGGCCTTCGTTGATTTCCGCATGCTTCACAGGATGATCGACGGCTGCATGGCCGACGGAGATTCTGACAACGGCAGGAGCGCAGGCCATCTCGCTCCTACACAGGAGATGGTGGGTGCCCTCGAGAAGGCGCTTGAGAGACTCATCACCGTAGGGGAGAAGGAATGACGGGATTCTTCAGGGAACTGGAGGAAAAAAAGAAGGTACTCGTCTTCGGACACAGAGGATTCAGCCAGGATTATCCGGAGAACACCATGCTGTCCTTCAGACAGTGTGCCGGCAATCCCCTTGTGGACGGGGTGGAGCTTGACGTTCACGTGTGCCGCAGCGGCGAGGTCGTCGTGGCGCACGACTTCTCGCTGAAGCGGACGGCGGGCCTGGAATGCGAGATCGAAGACCTCACGCTGGACGAACTGCGTGATGTGGATGTGGGTTCGTTCAAGGATCCGAAGTTCTCCGATGCAAGGGTCCCGCTTCTGAGCGATCTGTTCTCGGAGTTCGGGAACCGCTTCCTATATGATATAGAACTCAAGGTCAAGGCAGGGAAGATCAACAGGGCGCTCTCGCGCAAGGTGATCGACATCATCTCGGATTTCGGACTGTGGTCCAACATCCTGGTTTCGAGCTTCAACCCGCTGGCCCTGGGAGCTTTCGGACGCGAATGCCGCCTGAGACATCATTTCAGCGTACCGCCTACGGCAGACATATTCGCCCGCAGCAAGGACATCCCCAAGATTCTCTGGAACGGCGCCGGGCACATTGTTTCGCGCAGCAGCTACCAGAAGCCGGAGTCAAGGCAGATTGACGATGCATATCTGCGTTCACACGGCAGGCTTCCGATCATCACATGGACCGTGAACACTGAGGACGAGGCACGCCGTCTTCTGGCCCTCAACAGGCCCCGGATGAGGGTTTTCGGCCTGATCGGAAATGATCCCCACATGCTTGCCGAGACTGTAAGTCATTGGATTGACTGAAATTCCAAGCTTTTCAAACAGGCTCTGAAATTATTTCTAAAATTTTTAAAAAAAGAGTGTTGACATTCTCGGGGGGAATCGAGTATGTTCATAGAGCACGCTTCAAGGATGCTTGAGGAAAGTGCAGTGGATTTTTACAGAGATATTAAAGAAGAGAAGGTTAAGTAAAGGACTATGACGATTGCTTCGGCCGTTGGTCATGGTTCAGTTACGGAAGCATGAGGGCTTCCAGTCAATTCAAAGATTCGGACAGAAGATAACGATCAGTTGTTCGGAAGCA
>LXOW01027715.1_pt1 | contig 13284 bp, 11 predicted proteins | sample 1368591 | NCBI WGS metagenome assembly LXOW01 (sample SAMN04884650, study PRJNA319009) | bovine gut metagenome | isolation source: Cow rumen | host: Bos taurus | place: Italy: Legnaro (PD) | collected 2014-07-09
ACTTAATCAACCGTTTCGAAAAGTTGTTGAAATCCGGACGCAGCAAATGCACGATGTAACTCTTTTCGAGCAACGAAAGCCACGACTGCGCCGTAGAGACGGCAATACCGCAATCGTTAGCCAACGAGGAATAATTCAGCAATTGCCCGATGCGCCCCGCGCACAACTTGATGAATTTCACGAACAAGCCCAAATCTCCTACATTCTTCAACTGCCTGACATCGCGCTCCACGTATGTCTTGATATAATAAGGATAATACTCCGTGGGCGGAATACCTTTGTCGAACAGACGCGGATAAGAACCCATAAACATTTCATCCTCAACTGTTTGAGGAAGCATGTTAACGGTTTTCAGTTCCTCACGGGAAAACGGCAACAGTTCCAGAATGGCCACACGACCCGCTAAAGACTGCGAAATCTGCTGCATCAACTGGAAATTCTGCGATCCAGAAAGGATATACATCCCTTCCTTGTTGACCAAATCGATATGGGTTTGCAAATAGGAAAACAAATTCGGGGCATATTGCGCCTCATCGATGATGGTCTTGTCTGGATAGGTACCCAAGAAACCTCGTGGGTCATCCAAAGCAAAAGCTCTGTTGTCCAAATCCTCCAACGAAACATATTGGTATTCAGCGAATTTCTCACGCAACAAAGTGGACTTTCCCGACTGTCTCGGCCCTGTCAGCAACACAACAGGATAAAGTGTTGTCATCCGACGTAATTTTGCGGTAATCGTTCTTTCTATCATCTCAAATTCAATTGATTCCGCAAAGATAGTACAAATTTTCGATTCAATCGTAAATCTGTACGGAAATAATTATCGTTTCACAAATTTCCGAACGTCCCAAGCGCCTTCCTGCTCCATCTGAATGAAATAAACGCCCGACGGCCATTGCGAGACGTCTAAACGAAACTCTGGACTTGCAACTGAACCAGCGAACATTGTCCGCCCCATCACATCAACGACATTCATATTCAAAGGTTTTGATGACACGGCCTCTCCAACATGGATGGTCAGCAAGTCAGAAGCTGGATTGGGATAGACCTGAACCAACATTTCGTCACTATCGGGCACCGAAGTCACAAAACTCAGGTGATTGAATAAAAAGTCACGTGTGATGTCGAAGCAAACGTTGAATTTTTCCTCGTTCAACAGGCCAATCGTATTGATGTAGAAAGCATGCCCTTCGCCCTCAAACGGATGGAATTCATAATCGGCAATACCGATTTCATCAAGGTAATTGGCGATGGTATGAGAGCCGTACATATAAGGCATTACACCGGGGAGCATTCCGTTGAAACAATAGCCCGAGTCGTAGGGCACCGTGGTGTCGTCAGTGCCGTGAATCATGCACAGTGGCACATATTCCACTTTGTCGATGACATCGAGGCCATTCACGCCACCCCAATGCGGGATAGCACCCGCCACAGCAGGCGAAAAGCCTGCATATTCATCGTAGCCCGAGCTATGCAACGAGCCCAGGTCAGGGCTTTCAAACGTTTCAGCAGGACGATCACTCTCGTCTATGAAAATCTCGCACAAAATGGCAATGGATCCTGCCGAGTCGCCAAGAAGGAAAACTTGCTTGGTGTCAATGCGATAGTCGTCGCTGTGGGCCTTGAAGAACCTGATGGCAGAGCTGACATCCTGTGCGGCCATGTAAGCCTCACGAATCAGCGATTTGGCATTGAGGTTCCAAAACGAAAGCAATCGGTAGTCGATGGAGGCCGCAGCATAGCCATGTTTCGCTAATCGTGTGCAATACTCTACCATATCAGCATAATCACGGCTGCCGGCGACAAAAGCACCGCCGAAAACCGTAATCACCAGCGGGCGCGCCGAAAGCGTGTCACCCACAGGTTCATAAAAATCGAGATACAAGGTGGTGGGCGACGTTTCCCCTTCCTTGATAGCACTGCTGAAAGGGATGCCCGTTTCAATGTTTACCTCATCGAAAACGGGTTCGGCATAGCGTTGCCCCGTCTGCGCCATAGCAGCATTCGCAAACAAGCCAAGCAATAGGCCGATTATTGCTAAAAATCTGGTTGTTTTCATTCTATTCATTTGCTTGATGTTTTGGAATTTTCGACAAAAGTAGGAAAAAACAGAAAACCAAAGTGTTTTTTAGAACGTCCGTTTTTGAGGGTACAAATTTTCAACTTAATCGTAAATCTGTACAAAAACTACTGAAAAACAATCCTCAAAGAAAGGATCAAGAAAAGAGGCAAAAGAAAACGTCATCATCGACTTTCAAGCACGTCCACCCTGTTTTTTCTGTGCTCTTGGTATACCAAGAAAATCTTTAATGAGCGGACTAGCCCACTTTTTCCCGTTAATGACAACCATAGCGGCACTATTGGGATACAATGCGCCCCGAGAATACTTTTCAGAAACCACGCCTATTCCTACGATCTCATCACCAACATTTACATCTTGCAATGAAGTCCAGTTGTGTTTGTCGAAAACTTTATGATTAGGTTTTTCTGTTTTTCTTTCTGATGGTTTAACAACAGCTTCTTCAATAATAAATCTTATTGCATCTTTTTCCACAAGTATTTCTATATTGTGGTAATAGCCCAATTCACACATCAATTGTATAAGGATAGAGACCGACTCTTGTTTAAACAGTTCTTCATTCTGCACTTTGTTCCTTTCTTGCAATAATGTTTCTGGAATTCTATAACCATATTTTTCCAAAACGCTTATTTCATTGCTAATTTCTTCAATAGACCTGTCCTTCAAGATACGAGGAGCATATTTGAATGATGAGCCGCCTTGAGGTTTCAATTGAATGGCTGCATTTCGACGAATGTCATATTTTCTTATTAAATCCTGAATTATTTCAGTGGCTCTCTTCTCAAAATTGGATAAGCTTTCCAGCCTTTCTTTCTCTTTCAAAAGTTCTTTTGGAATCTCGTATCCATATTTCTTCAGAATTTCGATTTCCTTTTCGATTTCTTCAATTGACATAATTGCTTGTTGATTATTATCAGTAATACTTACTTTCGTATCGGTCATTTCATCATTCTCCCTTGATGAAAATAGCAAATCTACTTGTTCGTCACCTTCTTCGATTTCATCCATAAAAGTAATTCCATGACCATCTCCTAAATGAATTGGGTCTGGTTCGATTTCATCTTTTCCCACGAAATACATCATCCAATTTCTATTGACTGAGGGAAAACCGAATTTATTGTATTGACCAACGTTGTCCAAGATGATTACTTTCTCCTTGCCTTGCGCTGGTCGCAAACCTCTTCCAACTTGTTGCAAATACATGGAAAGAGACATTGTCGGGCGAGTCAATTGTACGAATTCAACATCAGGACAATCAAAACCTTCATTAAAGATGTTGACATTACAAAGAACATCTATTTTACCTTCCTTAAACTCGTTCACCAGCCTTTCTCTTTCTTCGGGTTTCGTATCACAGTCAATGGCGGCAGCCCTTATGCCAACTTTTTTGAAACTATTACAAATATGCAAGTTATGACCTTTAGTAATAGCGTACACAATTCCTTTTTTCCCTTTGGCATATTTTAAATAAGTTTCCACAATCCTAGCCCTAACTTTTTCCGTATCCATCACAGAAACCATCGCTGATTCAAGATAGTCGCCGTCTATGTCGAACTGATTGATGCTGTTGATTTGATTCTGAATATCAGAGTCTGGGCGTATTGAATAATACTCATAATCTGACAAATAGCCTTTTCTGATAAATGAACTAATTGGTTCAGAAACTATTAACTCTTCAAATTCTTCCACAAAGCCTTCCCCGTTCATTCTATATGGTGTAGCAGTAACGCCAAGGATCTTGGCATTAGGATAGGCGTTTATGATTTTCTTGTAACTATCAGCCTTGATATGATGCGCCTCATCAACGATGATAATATCAAATTGTTTGTCCGACCATTTTTCAATTCTTCTGGTTAACGTTGGAACAGAACCGATTTGAACTGGATATTTCTTTTGTTCCAAACTTTTAGCCATAATGATCCCATGAGCCAATCCATATTTCAGCCCAAGATGAGTGTCTATTTGGTCAATGAGTTCATGGCGATGAGCCAATATCAGTATTTTGACGGCAGTTTTATGCTGTATCGCCCAATTGTGGAAATCCTTCGCAATGGAAACAAAAAGACGTGTTTTGCCAGTACCCGTAGGCATCTGAAGCATAACACTCCGTTTTGTTCTCCAAAAACCGTAAATCTTCTTTTTTGCCTCTGACTGATAATCTCTTAAAGTTTGGTCGGCAAACGGGTTTAATTCGTCAAGATTAACTTTAAAAATCATGACTTTAGTTTTTTAATAAGGCCAATGCGATTTTCTTCTGAAATGAAGTGACTTAACTTAAACACATGGGTAGGAGGAATATGAAGATGAACATCTGGGTCTTCCGAAATTGGCAAGATTAGATAACTATCGTCCATGGCATCAAGCACTGGGAAATGGTCTTCTGGCATTGGGGGCAACGCGGCGATAATCCCGATATCAATTCTATTATAGCACAAGGCTTCTACTATGTCACCAACTTTGAAATGAATATCTTCTTTATTGCGCCCATAATACTGGTTGACAAGATTGTAGTCTTGAAGGCATTCCTCAAGCAGATTTCCTGATGGGTCGTACGACCTGACACTTAACCAGTCTACATCGCCAAGATTGCCGTCAATGGCAATTTCTTTTATCAAATACGCATAAATCTCCTCGGGGACATATGTTTCCGAAGCATTTCGCTTCATTGCTGCAACAGCCTTTTCAAGAGATGAGAAATGTCCACGAACAGAAGTGATTGCTTCAAGATAACTCGGCGATTCAGTTTCATTGCAACGGATTTCATCAAGTCGGAAAATGGAAGTGGTCATGATTAATCAGTTTTACAGTATCAAAACGCCACAGCAATCTTCCTGATTTCGAGAAGATGGCGATTTATTTTTCTGTCAGTTTTGGCGACTTGAAGATTATAGTCCGCCTGCATCTGAATCCATAATTGCGCATCAATGCCTAACACAGCCTCCAAATAGAGGGCATACTCAATCGAAACAGGACGCTTACCATTGAGAATCTCATTCAACACCGAATAGGAGACACCCATCTGCTGCGCCAACTGCTTCTGCGTAATTCCACGATATTCAATCTCTTCCTTCAACAATGTCCCTGGATGCACAGGCTCTGATGGCATCAAATTGTTGGCAACCATTTGAGGATCAATATTTTGCATTTCAATCATAGTGTTCTCATTTATAGTGGTTTGACAATTCCAAAACGTTACAAATAGTCACAAAAGGCTCTTCAGCCATATTGACGGTAAACTCAATACGATACTTGTCGTTGACCCGTATCGAGGAAATCCCTGCCTTGTCACCGCTCAATACCTCATAGTTCAACGACTTGATTTGGTAAAGCGTTTCGATGCGCGGCGAACTGACCAAGGTTTTAATTCGTTGCTGGTACCTTTTGACAATATCTGGTTGGAACCGATGCTTTTTGTCACTGGTCTTGCCTTGTTCATATAATTCCTTCAAATATATCTGTTCAAATGTGACTTTCATGCCGCAAAGATAGACAATATTTTGGAAAATTCGCAAAAAATCGAATTTTATTTTTCACACATTTTCTTCTCTCACGACAATATTTTGTACTTTTGCAACCAAATCAAACAATCACATTAAAATGAACAACGCCCTATACATTTATAACAGCCTTTCGCGCTGCAAGCAACCTTTCAAACCTTTGAACGCCCCTCACGTGGGCATGTACGTCTGCGGTCCCACCGTCTATGGCGATGCACACCTGGGCCACGCCCGTCCGGCCATCACTTTCGATTTGGTTTTCAGATATCTGCAACACCTTGGCTATAAAGTACGCTACGTGCGCAACATCACCGACGTGGGCCATCTGGAGCACGATGCCGACGAAGGCGAGGACAAAATCGCGAAGAAAGCCCGCCTCGAAAACCTCGAGCCGATGGAGGTGGCACAATACTACACCAACCGCTACCACGCCGCCATGGACAAGCTGAACGTGCTGCGCCCGTCCATTGAGCCACACGCTTCGGGTCACATCATCGAGCAGATTGCGATGGTGCAGAAGATCCTCGACCACGGCTATGCCTACGTGGAGAACGGCTCGGTGTATTTCGACATCGAGAAATATAACAAGGAGCACCCTTACGGCATCCTCTCGGGACGCAACTTCGAGGAGATGCTCAACACCACACGCGAGCTGAGTGGTCAAGAGGAGAAGCACAACCCCGTCGACTTCGCCCTGTGGAAGAAGGCCGAACCCAAGCACATCATGCGCTGGCCTTCGCCTTGGAGCGACGGTTTCCCAGGCTGGCACATGGAGTGCTCGGCAATGGGTTGCAAATATCTCGGCGAGACCTTCGACATCCACGGCGGCGGCATGGACCTCATGTTCCCCCACCACGAGTCGGAGATTGCGCAAAGCGTGGCGGCCAACGGCAAGCAGCCTGTGGCGTATTGGATGCACAACAACATGATCACCATAGGCGGACAAAAGATGGGCAAGTCTTTGGGCAACTTCATCACCTTGGATGAGTTCTTCAACGGGAGTCACATCAACCCAAAGACTGGCGAAGAGATGCTGGCACAGGCCTACAGCCCGATGACCATACGTTTCTTCATCCTGCAGGCCCACTATCGTTCCACCGTCGACTTCAGCAACGAAGCCCTGCAAGCTGCCGAAAAAGGATACAACCGCCTGATGGAAGCCGTGAAGGCCGCCAAAGGCCTGAAAGCCACAGAAGGTGCCGCAAACCTCGACATCCAGAAGATTGTCGATGCCTGCTACGACGCCATGAACGACGACTTCAACAGTCCTATCGTCATCGCCAATCTGTTTGAGGCAGTACGTATCGTGAACACCGTTAAGGACGGAAAGGCACAAATCAACAACGAGGAACTGACAATGCTCAACAAATTGTTCCAAGAGTTCGTTTTTGACATCCTCGGCTTGGTGGAAAGCAACGCTTCCGAAGGCAGCGGTGCCGTTGTCGACGGTCTGATGCAGACCATCATCGACATCCGCAAGACCGCCCGCGCCAACAAGGACTGGGCCACCAGCGACAAGATCCGCGATGAACTCGCCAAGCTGCACATTACCCTGAAGGACGGCAAGGAAGGCACCAGCTGGATCATGGAATAAAACAAAACCAATACACTATGAGCAGACAAGTCAATAAAATCAAGACTATCATGAAAAGTAACGAAAGCAATTCAAAGACCGCTAAGAGCGCCCCAAAGTATCACTTCAAAAACCTCGTCTTTGAAGGCGGCGGCGTGAAAGGTATTGCCTACGTGGGTGCCTTGGAGAAGCTTGACGAAGAAGGCATCCTCAAGGACATTGAGCGCGTGGCTGGCACTTCAGCCGGTGCCATGGTAGCCGTTCTCGTCGGATTGGGTTACACCGCTAAAGAGATTGGTGACATCCTTTGGGAAATCAATTTCCGAAACTTCATGGACAGCTCGTGGGGCTTTGTGCGCGACACGAAACGTTTCATCTCTGACTACGGCTGGTACAAAGGAGACTTCTTCCGCGACCTTATGGCCAGCTACATCGAAAAAAAGACCAGCAACGGAGAAATCACCTTCAAAGAACTCGCTGATGAAAAGAAATACAGGGACATTTACTTGATGGGTTCCGACCTCTCAACGGGTTATTCCAAGGTGTTCAGCGCTGCCCTCACCCCCAACGTGAAGATTGCCGATGCTGCTCGCATCTCCATGTCGATACCATTGTTTTTCGCTGCTGTGAAAGGGATGGACGGCAACGACCACGTCTATGTCGACGGTGGCCTTTTGGACAACTATGCCATCAAGGTATTCGACCGCAACAACTATCTCTTTGACCAGGAGAATGCCCGAAAGACTGATTACTACAAAAAAATCAACGAGAAAATGAAGGAGAAAAACAGAAAGACGAGAAGTATCAGTCAGGTCAACGAATATGTCTACAACAAGGAGACTTTAGGATTCCGTTTGGATGGCCAGGAAGAAATCATTACTTACCTCGACCCCAACGCTACCCCTTCAACGAAAGAAATCAAGAGCCTATTTACCTATACCAAGGCCCTGGTCACTACGCTTATCGATTTCCAGAAAAACGTGCACCTGCATAGCGACGACTGGCAGCGCACCATCTACATTGACTCGCTTGGCATCGGAGCAACCGATTTCGATATTTCCGACCAAAAAAAACAAGCCCTTGTTGACTCGGGCCGCGATTTCACCCAGGCTTATCTTGATTGGTACAACAACGACGAGGAGAAAGCCAACAAATAGACGCAACCAGCTACAAACCAACCATTTACCATTTTCATGAAACCCTTTTCTTCAAGCAAGGCATTATTGCTTGTCGTCATCTTAGCCGCTATGACCTATTCGAAAAGCGTCATGGCACAAGAGTCGTTTTTCAGTTTCGACAGCCGCACCTACTTTGAAGTGGACGGCCGCTTAGGCAAGTATTTTCCTTTTGAAGAGCGTCACGCCTACATGAAAGCACTACCGCAATATGGCGTTGACCTGCGCATTGGCCGGCAAACCGACGGTCGTCTGAAATGGGAGCGTGACTTCAACTTCCTCTCCTATGGTGCCTTCCTGCGCTTCGAAAAGAACAACGTCGACAGCATCAAATTTGTCGACCGCGACGATTTGGGCTACGAAAGAGAGACATGGCGTCCCCTTGGCGACTGCTACTCGTTGGGCGGCTTCATCAACGGACATTTCTATCGTGGCAAACACTGGTCGCTCGACTACGACATCATGGGCGGTTTCTCGTTTTGGACCAAACACGGCGACGAATTCATCGGCTCCGTGGCCAATGTCCACCTCGCCATTGATGTCGGCCCGACTTTTATGATCGAGGACAACTTCGACATCACATTACGCTACCAATTCTCACATTCATCGAATGCAGCACTGCGTCTGCCGAACTGCGGCATCAACGTGTTCAGCTGGGTGGTGGGACTACGTTACCATCCTTTGGGTCGGCCCGAGCTTGTCCCCAAGGAAAAGCCGCGCCCGAAGTTCGAGAAAAGCACAGCCATCTTCGCCACCGGATCGGTAGGCCTCTTGCAGACCAACGAATCGATGAGGTGTTACCAGACCGCCGACGGCACTATGGTCGACGACATGCCCAACGAGCGTCCTTATTATTTCGCCAACGTCATCCAAATCGGCGTGCACCGTCAGTTCCACCCCAAGTTCAGCTATGACGTGGCCTTGGACTTCGGCTGGACCGGCGAGACGAAGCGCATGTACGATAAAGCTCAACAATTATTCAATGATGGAGATGGACGTTTCACTGGCAACGATGCCATCCCGCTGATGGAATACAGCTTTGCCCGTGGCCTTCATCTTGCACCCTCGGTGATGTTCGAAATCAACTTCAACCGCTTCGCCTTCTGCCTCGGCGGTGCCTATTACCTCTGGCATGGCATCTACTATGGCACTGACCAAAAGAAGACTTGGGGCTTGGCCGAGTCCTCAGAGAGCAACTTCGAAAATACCTACCTGCCACCTTGCTACCGCACCTTCTACGGGCGCTTGGGATTCAAGTATTACTTGGGCAAGAACCACAACATGTTCGTCGGGTCGTTCATGAAAGTCCACGAAGTCGTCATCGACTATGCCGAGTTCACTTTTGGAATCAACCTGTACAGCTGGAAAGACAAAAAGAAATAAGGCTTATTCGCCTTCGCCGTAATCGACTTCCTTGATGAGGTTGCCCTGCTCGTCGTAGAATTTCCAATTTCCGACGTGCTTACCTTCCTTGTAGGAGCCTTCTTCGTACTTGTTGCCGTTGGAATAATACACCTCTGCGGCACCTGTACGTTTGCCGTTCTCGAAGAAGCCGTGACTCTGCACACGACCGTCAACGAAATAGGCGGTCCACTCCCCTTCCATCTTGCCGTCTTTCATGCCACCTTCCATCTTCACCTGGCCCGTTTTGTAATACTCGGTCTCCTTCACACATTCATCGTTCTTATCGTAATAATGGACGACTCTCGTTGTGCCGTCAGGGTAGGTTGCCATCACTTTCTCGGTCAGTTTCTCTGAACAGGAGGCCAGCAGAAGAATCGCAACGAAAAATAGCAATATCTTTTTCATATTTCTTTAATTTTCAATAGTTAAACAACAATCTTTCTCCCCTATTTTCTTCGTGGAAGATGCCATTTTCAAAGACCAAGTTGCCGTTCACGAAGGTATGCGTCACGGTGCAATGGGTTTGAAGGCCGTCGTAAGGTGTCCAACCGCATTTGGAGTATTCACCCGCATTGCGAATCTCCTTGGTCGTGTCGAGGTCAACGAGCACCAAATCGGCGTGATAGCCTTCGCGGATATAACCACGACGGTCGATGCGGTACAAGATAGTAGGGTTGTGACACATCAATGTTACCAACAAGGGCAGACGCTCCTTCCCCATCACGTTCACCATGATATCGAGCGAATGTTGGACAGACGGAAAGCCCGATTTGCTCGTGAAATAATCATCGGTCATCTTTTCCCCAAGCAGATGCGGCGCATGGTCGGTGCCAATGGTGTCAATCAAACCATCACGCAGAGCTTGGAGCAGCGCCTCCTTGTCGCGGTGCGACTTGATGGCAGGATTGCACTTGATGCCGAAACTTTTCTTCTCATAGTCGCGGTCGTCAAACCAAAGGTAATGGGGACAAGTCTCAGCCGTTATCTTTTTGTCCTTCAGCGGGATGTTATTCTTAAACAAGCCCAACTCCGTCTTGGTGGAGATATGTAGCACATGCAGCCGTCCGCCAAACTTTTCGGCCATATCGACAGCCTTGGAAGAAGAACGGTAGCAAGCTTCAGCCGTGCGGATAAAGGGATGGATGCCCGCATCGAGGACAACTTCGCCTTTCGAGGCCAAGTCCTTGCTACACACCGTGTTGGCATGAATAATCTGTTCGTCCTCGCAATGGGCTGCGATGAGGCAAGGCGACTCCCTAAACAAGCGCACCAAAACCTCGTTCTTATCCACCAGCATATTGCCCGTGCTGGAGCCCATGAAAAGCTTGATGCCGCACACCGTCTTCGGGTCGGTCTTAATGACTTCAGCAAGGTTGTCGTTGGTCGCGCCTAAATAGAAGGAAAAATTGGCCAGCGATTTCTCAGCAGCGAGGTCAAACTTCTGTTGCAACAGCTCTTGAGTCGTCGTCTGCGGATTGGTGTTGGGCATGTCCATGAAAGAGGTCACGCCACCTGCCACGGCTGCACGGCTTTCGGTGTAGATATCCGCCTTGTGCGTCAGACCTGGCTCACGGAAATGCACATGCTCGTCGATGATGCCGGGGATGAGGTATTTGCCTGTGCCGTCAATGACTTGCACCGAAGAAACCGGCCCTTCGACAGGCTCAGGGACCTGGTTATCGCAAACAATCTTGGCAATCTTGCCGTCGGAAACAAAAACACTTGCCACGAAGGTCTTCCCCTCGTTGACAAGTGTCACATTTTTGATATAATAGTTCATCAGTTACTCTTTGGTTTGATTTTACCCGTCAGACCACGCCAGCGCAGGTTGATAACACCAAACACCGCCTCGCGGAAGATGCCCTTGCTCATCTTCGACTGTCCCTCACGGCGGTCTGTGAAGATAATCGGCACCTCCTCAATCTTGAAGCCAAGCTTCCAAGCGGTGTATTTCATCTCAATTTGGAAGGCATAGCCCCAGAACTTGATTCTGTCCAAGTCAATGGTTTCAAGCACCTTGCGTGTGTAGCACACAAAACCCGCAGTGGTGTCGCGCACGTTCATCCTCGTGATGAAACGCACGTATGCAGAAGCGTAATACGACATCAGCACACGACTCATGGGCCAGTTCACCACGTTGACGCCTGTCTTGTAGCGCGAGCCTATTGCAAGGTCGGCACCATTGGCACAAGCATCGTGGAGGCGTGCCAAGTCGTCGGGGTTGTGGGAGAAATCGGCATCCATTTCGAAGACATACTGATAGTCACGCTCCAAAGCCCACTTGAAGCCTGTGATATAAGCCGTTCCGAGACCTAGTTTCCCTGGTCTTTCCAAAAGGAACAGGCGGTCGCTAAACTCCGTCATCAGGCCTTTCACGATGGCTGCGGTGCCGTCGGGACTGTTGTCGTCGATAATGAGGATATCGAAAGCCATCGGCAGGTTGAAGACATAGCGGATGATGTTCTCAATGTTCTCCTTCTCCTTATAGGTGGGTATGATCACTAAATTCTCTGACATGGTCAAAATCGTTTCTCTTTCAACGTGCAAAGATAAGTGAAAATTGCAAACGGGCGACGAAAGCAACAAAAAAAGCCCACCCGAAGGCAGGCTTTTCTTGATTCATACTGCGACAAACTTATTGCTCTTTAACAACCACATTCTTAATCTCCCAAGTGGCCGAAGCACCGGCGACGCTAAGATAGCGGAAAGCGATGCGGCAAGTAGCGGTCTTGAATGCCTCTGGGATGACAAGGTCACCAGCAGAGACAAACTGCCACTTCACTGTGGGTTGGTTGAGGATAGGAAGTTCAACCCATCTCTCTTGCGAGGGATCTGCTCCATCAGGATAATCGTTGGTCACCCAAACCGTATAATATCCTTCCTCAACGCCCACATTCATGCTATCCTGCGGGCCACGTGCATGGTCAAAGGTAAGTATCGGGTTTGTGCTAACGCTCAAGTCAATAACTGGGCTGATAAACCAATCCTCATTGGCGTATGAAGTGCTGTTGGCGAAACCCGACATCACAGCTCCATATTCAAGATGCGAGGAGTTTTGATACCATTCCTGGTCGCCTGTTACACTATAGGCACTGAAGGTATTGAAACTAGCCTGAGTGGTCAAAGTCTGGTTGAAGTATTCGGTAGTGCCCGGACCGGGAGGCGTGGGCGTATCACCGCCTTCAAGAACGAAATCGGATTCTGTACCAGGGCTATCCACACCCGGCTGTCCAAAGCCATACTTCAAGGTTCCATAAACCAAGAGTTCCTTCCCAAGATTGTCCGGATGGTCGACAAGGTTGACATTTGTACGAAGAGCAGAGCCAGAAGGCATCTTCACAATAAGGCAACTCGCAATGTCGTTACAGCTAGCATCATCAGCGATGAGAACATTGGTAGCGCGTCCGAACGGAGCAGCCCAATCAATGTCGTCATTGGAAGTAACGGAGTTATGTGCATCTCCGCTTTTCACAGCACCAACAATGTAGCCCCGTACCCAAGCTGTTTCCTGAGTAGTTTGTTGTGAGATACCAGCGGCCACATTGTACGGGTCGT
>LXOW01329713.1_pt1 | contig 13283 bp, 11 predicted proteins | sample 1368591 | NCBI WGS metagenome assembly LXOW01 (sample SAMN04884650, study PRJNA319009) | bovine gut metagenome | isolation source: Cow rumen | host: Bos taurus | place: Italy: Legnaro (PD) | collected 2014-07-09
GCCTTGTCGAAGTCGCCTTCAGCCTCGGTCAGAGCCTTCTTTACGTCAGCCAGACCTGCGCCGGTCATTGCGCGAAGCTTCTTGATATCGTCAATTGAAATTGCCATTTTGATCTTTAATGTTAAATTTATATGTTTAAATATTATTCAGCAGCAGGAACCTCTTCCTCAGCGGTAGCAGCCTCCTCAGCTACAGGAGCCTCAATGGTAGCCTCTTCTTTGCGGGGTTTGCGGGTGCGCTTGGGCTTTGCCTCTTCAGCATCAGCTTCAGCCTGAGCCTCAGCAGCCTTCTCATCGGCTTTTTCAGCCTTGCGTTCCTCCAGACCTTCGTTGATTGCATCGCAGCATGCGTTGAGGATTACTTCTACACTGTCTTTAGCGTCATCGTTAGCGGGGATGATAAAGTCAATGTTCTTCGGGTCGCTGTTAGTATCAACAATACCGAATACAGGAATACCCAGACGATTAGCCTCGCGAACGGCGATGTTCTCCTTCATAACGTCAACTACAAACAAGGCACTTGGCAGACGTGTCAGGTCGGCAATAGAACCGAGGTTCTTCTCCAATTTAGCACGCTGACGGGTAACCTGTAGCAACTCACGCTTTGAGAGGTTTCCAAATGTACCATCCTGCATCAGTTTATCAATGTTCGCCATTTTCTTGACGGCCTTGCGGATAGTCGGGAAGTTTGTAAGCATACCACCCGGCCAGCGCTCAATAACATAAGGCATGTTAATGCTGGTAGCTTTTTCAGCAATCACTTCCTTTGCCTGTTTTTTAGTAGCGACGAACAGAATCTTCTTGCCACTCTTGGCAATCTGTTTCAAAGCCTCGGCAGCAGTGTCAATCTTTGCTACCGTCTTGTGAAGGTCGATAATGTGAATACCGTTACGCTCGGTATAGATGTAGGGAGCCATTGCAGGGTTCCACTTACGCTTCAGGTGGCCGAAGTGGCAGCCAGCCTGCAGCAGTTGGTCAAAATTTGTTCTTGCCATTTTGCTTTTTTCTTTTTTTTGTTGTTTACTTTCTTTTTAATCTTTTTGTTCGATCAACTAACGGGTAGTCTAGTTGTACTAGTAACACTAGCAGTACTAGCCAGAGTCCCACCAGTTTAGATACTAAACGTTGTCCAGTAGTATTAACGCTTACTGAACTGGAAGCGACGACGAGCCTTTGGCTGACCAGGCTTCTTACGCTCAACCTCACGAGCATCGCGAGTGAGGAAGCCATGATCCTTCAGGTTCTTTTTGTCTTCTGCATTAACCTTTACGAGGGCGCGAGCAATAGCGAGGCGCAGGGCCTGGCTCTGACCAGTGAAACCACCACCGTCAAGGTTTGCTTTGATATCATACTTCTCAATGGCCTCGAGCAGTTCCAGTGGTTGCTTAACCACGTACTGCAGGATGGCTGAGGGGAAATATTCGGTTAAATCCTTCTTGTTAATCGTAATCTTACCTGTACCTTCTGTCAGGTAAACACGAGCTACAGAGCTCTTACGACGACCGATTGCATTAATCATTTCTGCCATAATTCTTTATTCTTTAATCTTACTTGTACTGGTTAATATCAATTGCCTTGGGCTTCTGGGCCTCGTGCTTGTGCTCAGTACCTTCATAAATATAAAGGTTGTTCAGCAGGCTGCGTCCGAGGGGACCCTTGGGCAGCATACCCTTCACGGCGTGATGAATAATACGCTCTACGCCAAAGGGCTTCTTGCGCAGTTCAGCGGGAGTGTTGAAACGCTGACCACCAGGATAACCAGTGTAACGGGTGTAAACCTTGTCGGTTTCCTTCTTGCCAGTGAAGACAACCTTCTGGGCATTGATGATAATGACATTGTCACCACAATCCACATGAGGGGTGAAGTTGGGCTTGTACTTTCCGCGAATCAGCTTCGCTACCTTCGAAGCGAGACGACCAACTACCTGGTCTGTGGCATCAATAACCACCCACTCCTTCTTAGCAGTTTCCTTATTAGCGGAAACGGTCTTGTAACTTAAAGTGTTCATTTTTTTACTTAAATAATTTTACTACTAAAAAACATTGTTTACATTATTGCGCACACAAAACCACCGTGCAGAGGTCTAACTCCCTGCCTGGCAGTCTAACGATACGCTGGACGGACTCTCACCGTCCTTGAACCAGTGATTCACAAACCGCAACGCCCGGCCAAAGACGCTACTATTTACACACTCGTCCTGTGGGGATTCTAAGACTCTCCCCCTTGAAATCGGACTGCAAAGGTAATGAATAATGGTTAAAGGTTAAAGGTTAAAGGTTAAGGTTATGGTGTAATTTATGATTATTTAACTAAATTAGATAGTTTTAGCCTATACCAGATGGTCTGAACAATGCCACGCATAGTGAGATAAACTACCTGCGCCAGCCAGAGAAAATGATTAGCGGTAGAGGGTGGAAGGTGGAAAATGGAAGGAGAATTGCTGACGGCGAAGAAGATAAGGGCAGAAACGAACGACGCAACGAGCATTCCACGTGAGGCCGTAAGACCGATGAAAATACCATCCCAGATAAAGGCGACACTGCCGGCAGCAGGAATCAACCACGCCCAGTAAATGTAGTCATGGGTTGCCAGACGGACATCAGGCTCGTCAGTCAGCAGTTCTACAAGCTTCATACCCCCTAAAATATATAATAAGGTATATGCGATTGTCACGATAATCATCCACATCCATAACCGTCCGAGGGTTTCGTGGAAAGCCTGCGAATTATGGGCACCATACGCCTTGCCTCCCAATGCTTCACCGGCGAATGCAAAACCGTCCATGAAATACGAGAAGAAAAGGTACAGTTGCAACAGTATGGTGTTCACCGACAAGATGATTGCTCCCTGTCTGGCGCCTACAGAGGTAAAGTAAAGATTTACTGCCACTAGGCAGAGCGTGCGCAGGAAGAGATGAAGGTTGATTGTCAGACTCCTTCCCGCCCCCTCCTTTTTAGAGAAAGGATGGGGGAAAGTCTCTTTAACAAACAGCCTTCCGTAATACCTCCACAGTAGTCCAACTGCTACGAGGAGACCGACATATTGTGCAATGACTGTACCCAACGCTACACCTTCTATCTTCATGCTGAAACCATAGACTAGCGTGAGACTGACGAGGATGTTCACCACGTTCTGTAGGATACTGACAAACAACGGGAAACGTGTGTTCTGCATGCCAATAAACCAACCTGTCAAGGCAAAGAGCCCCAAGGAGGCTGGTGCGCCCCAGACGACAATATGGAAATAGGTAATAGCGAAGGGCGCCACATCGGTAGTAGGTCCTATCAGCCAGAACATTAGCTGGCGGAGTGGTACTTGCAGGACAAGTAACGACGCAGCAATGCCTATAGCCACTGTCAGCGAACTCGTTAGAATGTGCATAACTCCCTGTATGTCACGACGTCCCCATGCCTGCGCCGTCATACCACTGGAGCCCATACGCAGGAAAGCGAAGAGCCAATATATCAGGTTGAATATCATGGAGCCAACAGCCACCGCACCGATATAAACGGCACTACCCATGTGCCCCACAATGGCTACATCCACCAGTCCCAATAATGGTACCGTTATGTTCGATGCAATTGAGGGCAGGGCAATCTGCAATATTTGTTGGTCTCGTAGATTCATTTCCGGCACAAAGGTAAAAGAAAAATAAAAGAATATAAAAATAAACGAATAAAAAATACTATGCACAAGCAAATTCTTCACTCTTCACTCTTCACTCTTCACTTTTTTTCGTACCTTTGCACCCAAAAATCAGTTTATAGTTAATAGTTTATAGATTGTAGATGAATATTGAAGCATTGATCAGCAAAGCTGCAGGCGAGGCCGTGAAGGCGCTCTATGGCATGGATGCCACAGAGAAAATGTTGCAGTTGCAGAAAACAAGGAGTGAGTTCGAGGGTAACCTAACACTGGTGGTTTTTCCCTTTGTAAAGGCTGCAAAGAAGAGTCCGGAGCAGACGGCTCAGGAGATAGGCGAATACTTGCAGGAACACTGCGAGGCTGTGGAGAAGTTTAATGTGGTGAAGGGATTCCTGAACCTGAGTATGGGCGATGGCGCATGGATTCAGTTGCTGAATGCTATTGACAGCGATGAACACTACGGTGAAAAGTCTGCAACCGACGACTCTCCGCTCGTCATGATTGAGTATTCATCACCTAATACCAACAAGCCCCTGCACCTCGGTCATGTGCGCAACAACCTGCTCGGTTGGTCGTTGGCGCAGATTATGCAGGCTAACGGAAACAAGGTTGTGAAGACGAATATTGTCAACGACCGTGGTATCCACATCTGCAAGTCCATGCTTGCATGGCTGAAATACGGCAACGGTGAGACACCAGAAACCAGCGGCAAGAAGGGCGACCACCTCATCGGTGACTACTATGTAGCCTTCGATAAGCACTACCGCGAGGAGATAAAGGAACTCATGGCCCAGGGAATGGACGAAGAAAAGGCCAAGCAGGAGGCTCCGCTTATCAAAGAGGCTCATGACATGCTAGTGAAGTGGGAACAGAACGACCCTGAAGTGCGGGCTCTTTGGGAGAAGATGAACAACTGGGTGTATGCAGGCTTCGACGAGACATACAAGAAGATGGGCGTGTCGTTTGACAAGATATATTATGAGAGCCAGACCTACCTGAAAGGTAAGGCCAAGGTGGAGGAGGGGCTTGCCAAAGGACTCTTCGAACGTCACGACGACAATAGCGTGTGGGCAGACCTCACCAACGAGGGACTTGACCAGAAGTTGTTGCTGCGCTCTGACGGAACCTCGGTCTATATGACACAGGACATCGGTACGGCCGAGATGCGTTTCCAGGACTATCCCATCGACAAGATGATTTATGTGGTGGGTAACGAGCAGAACTACCACTTCCAGGTACTCTCGATCCTGCTTGACCGCCTTGGTTTCAAGTGGGGTAAGGAACTTGTCCACTTTAGCTATGGTATGGTGGAGCTGCCCAATGGCAAGATGAAGAGCCGTGAGGGAACGGTTGTCGATGCCGATGACCTGATGGACCTGATGGTGGAGGATGCTTACAAGACCTCGATGGAGCTGGGTAAGTTCGACGACATGACCGAGGATGAGCGCAAGGAGATTGCCCGCATTGTCGGCATGGGTGCCCTCAAGTATTTCATCCTGAAGGTTGATGCAAGGAAAAATATGCTGTTCAATCCCGAGGAGTCCATTGACTTCAATGGCAATACAGGTCCTTTCATTCAATATACCCATGCTCGTATCCGTAGCATACTGCGTAAGAGTGCGGATACAGCAGCAAATGCTACACTTAACGCTTTAAATTCTACACTGTCAGACAAGGAGATTGAACTCATTCAGAAGATGTCTGAATATGGTGCTGCAGTAGAACAGGCAGGCAAGGACTATAGTCCTTCGGGCATTGCCAACTACTGCTATGAGTTGACCAAGGTGTTCAACCAGTTCTATCACGACTACAGCATCCTCAACGAGGAAGATGAAGCAAAGAAGGCTACACGTCTCGTTATAGCCCGCAACGTGGCAAAAATTCTGAAGAACGGCATGAGGCTCCTCGGAATAGAGGTGCCTGAGCGCATGTAGAGTAGGTCGCTATACCATAGCAATAGTCATGACGACAATGCAGAACCCTCCCGAATATAGACATGACACCGTGCTGCCTTTGCCTTTAGAGGTAAAGGCAGACGCGTGGGCTGTAGATGCCGCATGCAGCGGCAACCCAGGACCGATGGAGTACCAGGCTATAGACCTGGCGACGGGCTATCGTGTGTTCCACTTTGGACCTGTTCACGGTACTAATAACATTGGGGAGTTTTTGGCCATCGTACACGCACTTGCCCTTTGCTGGCAGCAGGGGCTGCATCAGAAGATAATCTACAGCGATTCCTACAACGCCATTCTTTGGGTGACAAAACGCAAATGCAAGACCAAATTGGAGCGCAATGAGAATACTGAACAGCTCTTTCTGATTATAGAAAGGGCTGAGCGTTGGCTACAGACCCACGACTTCCACAATCCCATCGTCAAGTGGGAAACTTCAAAATGGGGTGAGGTGCCTGCTGATTTTGGACGGAAATAATACCTATTTAATCTCTAAAAAGAGTCTTTTATTTGATGTACCTTATTATAAGGTTTTTATCAAATAAATGTTGTGAAAACAATCTTCCTTCTGCAGGTATGCGTACAGCTCGAGTGCCTTTCCCAAACGTGAAGGGTGCTATTTCTACCCGTAGCTCATCCCAGAGTCCGGCATCAAGGAACGACTGATGGGTCTTTGCGCCACCCTCTACAATGAGTGATTGGATGCCATGCAGATAAAGGTCTTCCATGAGTTTCGACAGGGAACGTCCGCGCGTCAGCACAAGACGCTTAGGGTCAGCCCCAGACCAATGGCGTACAGTTAGCTGTGGCTGATCTCTGTCGGCAGTGGTATGTCCCACAAGGATGGCATCCTCCTCGGCCCGTAACTTATGCGAGAGCATTTGTGTCACGCTATTGGATATTTGGGCAGGCTGAAAGTCGCAATCGATGAATCCATCAGCCGATTGCGCCCATTTCAAGATGACGTACGGACGGTGTTCGCGGTGAAAGGTGAAGAAACGGCGATTCTGCCATTGACATTCCTTTTCCAATACGCCTACTGTTACCTCAATGCCAGCATCACGTAACTTCTGGATGCCACGTCCCTGAACCTCAGCAAAGGGGTCAACGGTGCCAACTACGCAGCGGCGTACTCCTTTTTTGATTATAAGATCTGCACAGGGCGGTGTCTTTCCATAGTGTGAACAGGGTTCCAACGACACATAGATAGTAGCATCCTTAAGTAGTAACTCATCCTCTTTCCGCACTGATGCAAAGGCATTTACCTCGGCATGTCCCTTGCCGCAACGCACGTGGTAGCCCTCGCCGATAATCTGATAAGTGGAAGCTACAATAACTGCTCCCACCATTGGATTTGGTCGTGCGTTCTGCCTTCCGTTCGCTGCTAGTTGTAAGCAGCGGTGCATATATTTCACGTCAATTTCCTGTTGATTCATCGTTCTTTCATTATTACAAACAAAGCTCAGTACAATAATACTAATCCTGCTATGGCACAATAGCAAATCATACGTATAGGGTTGATCTTCAGAAACATGGTTCCTACGAACGTAACAGCAAGCAAGAATACGCTGATCCAGAATTGCCAGGGGCTTACTGACGGTGTCGAGAAGTTATCGGGGGTTATCAGCAATAATGTGGCGGCTGCCAGCAGACCGACGACGGCAGGACGCAGACCACTGAACACAGACTGCACAGTATGTGTGTGCATATACTTCATGAAGAGTTTGCTGATGAGAATCATGAGGATGAGCGAGGGCAGTACTAGCGCAAATGTCGCTGTGACACTGCCGAATACAGCCATCGTGTGGTTTCCTGTGGCATTAAACACGGCAGTGTAGCCGCAGTAGGTGGCCGAGTTGATGCCGATAGGTCCAGGTGTCATCTGACTGACTGCAACGATGTCGGTGAACTCCGCCGTCGTCATCCATCCCCAGTGGTGAACCACCTCACCCTGTATAAGCGACAGCATGCCGTAGCCGCCACCGAAACCAAAAAGCCCAATCTCAAAAAAAGTCAGAAACAGGTCTATGTAGATCATTTCCCAGTCCTCCTATTATTCTCGGAATTATCTTTCTTCTCATATATTCCATAGAGGTAACCACCTATGCCAGCAATAATGATTACCCAAATGGGCGACAGACCAAACCACCAGATAGCAAATACCGAAACGATAGGAATCCACAGGGTGTAGCGGTTTAGTTGTGCGCGTTTAGCAAGATTAAATGTAGGCACAGCGATGAGTGCCACTACGGCAGGACGTATACCGCGGAACATGGCAGCAATGACCTTGTTGTCGCTGAACTGATGGAAAAACATCGCAATACACAAGATAATTATGAACGAAGGTAGGGCAGTGCCGAATGCTGCAGCTATAGCACCACCTACCTTTCGTAATTTATAGCCAATAAAGATGCTGGTATTGATAGCAAATACACCAGGACAACTCTGCGCAACGGCAATAAGGTCAAGCATCTCCTCCTTCGTCACCCATCGGTGCTTGTTAACCACCTCTTCCTCAATAAGGGGTATCATGGCATATCCACCACCAAGGGTGAAAAGGCCAATCTTAAAGAAGGTCTTGAACGATTCCCAGTAGATACTCACTTTTACCGTTTGACTTTGTTTACTCTTTTACCTTTTCCTCCACCCATTTCCTTGCATTCACGAATGCCTCTATCCACGGTGTTACCTCGTCCATGCGACGCTCCTGCGGATACCAAGCGCACTGCCAGGGGAATACGGCGCGTTCCAAGTGAGGCATCATACAAAGATGGCGACCGTCAGCTGAGCAGATACCAGCTACGTCATAGTCGGAACCGTTGGGGTTGGCGGGATAGCCATGATAATTGTATTTCGCAATGATGTTGTACTCGTTCTCTGACTCGGGCAGTGAGAACTTGCCTTCACCGTGGGCTACCCACAGACCGAGCTTATTACCGCTCAGCGAGCCGAACATCACGCTATCGTTCTGTGGAATACTCAGTGAGATGAACTCACTTTCGAACTTGTGCGAGTCGTTGTGCAACATCTTGGCACCTTTGGCACCGGTAAGACCAAGCTCTACCATCAGCTGGCAACCGTTGCAGATGCCCAGCGAGAGCGTGTCTTTGCGCGCATAGAACTTGTCGAGGGCCTCCTTGGCCTTCGGGTTAAAGAGGAAAGCACCTGCCCATCCCTTAGCGCTGCCGAGTACGTCAGAGTTGGAGAAACCACCGCAGAACACGATCATGTTGACTTCCTCCAGCGTCTCACGGCCGCTAATAAGGTCAGTCATCATCACGTCCTTCACATCAAAACCAGCCAGATACAGGCAGTAAGCCATCTCGCGTTCACCGTTTGTACCTTTCTCACGTATAATGGCAGCTTTGGGACGACTCAGACTGCTCCGAGCACTCAGGTTGTTCTGAAGGTTATATTGCGCCAGTGTTCCTGTGAAGTCTTTGTTGAACTTCATTTCCAATGGCTGTTGCTTGTAGTTCTCGAAACGCTCTTTGGCTTTTCCGTTAAAGCTCTGCTTACAGTCAAGTAAGTAGCTGGTTTTGTACCATACATCGCGTAACGCATCAATGTCGAAAGTCAGTTCCTTATCATCGTTTTTGACAACAATGCTACGGCTGTTCTCCACGGGGTAGCCAATCTTGGCATAACCAATACCCATTTCTTCCATAAAGTCCTTAAACTCCTGTTTATGCTCATCGCTCACTTCAATGACCACGCCAGGATTCTCGGCAAACAGCGTCTTGACAATGTCGCCTTCTTGGCAGAGATCATGCGTGTTAATGTGCATACCACCCTTCGTGTTGGAAAAGCACATCTCTAATAGACAGGTAATTAGACCACCGGCGGAGATGTCGTGACCAGCCATAATCCAACCTTTCTCAATCATATGCTGAACAGCCATGAAAGCATCTGCAAAGTATTCGGGGTTCTTCACGGTTGGAACATCGTCACCTATTTTCCCGAGACTTTGTGCAAAGGCACTACCGCCTAAGCGTTGCTCATCAAACGAAAAATCAATGTGATAGAGTGAAGCACGTTTGTCATTGACCAGTACAGGGCTGACCACCTTGCGGATGTCACCGACTTCACCGCCAGCACTAACAATTACAGTGCCTGGAGAGATAATTTTCTCACCATTGGGGTATTGTTGTGATAGGCTGAGTGAGTCCTTGCCCGTCGGTACGTTAATATGCAAATCACAGCAGAAATCTGAAAGGGCTTTTACTCCTTCATAAAGACGAGCGTCCTCACCCTCTTGTGAGCGGCAGGGCCACATCCAATTGGCGCTTAGTGATAGTGAGTCCATTCCATCGGTAAGCGGTGCCCATACAATATTTGTTAATGCTTCGGCTACAGACAATATTGAACCTGCAGCAGGATTGGCAAGCCCTGCCTGAGGCGCATGACCAATGGCTGTTGCGATGCCCTTACGTCCCCGAAAGTCCAGTGCTACAACACCACAGTCGCTCAGCGGTAGCTGAATCTCACCCTGACATTGCTGTCTGGCAATCTTTCCTGTTACTGAACGATCGACCTTATTGGTCAACCAATCTTTGCAGGCTACAGCTTCCAACTGGAGAATGCGTTCCAGATAATCATGTATCTTGTCTTGTGAGTACGTTACGTCTGCATAGTGGCGTTCAACACTATTATCTACCATGACGGTTTTAGGTGAATGGCCGAACATCTGGGCCACGTCAAGGTCAAACGGCTTGACACCGTCACCCTGACGGAACGAGAAGTGGGCATCGCCAGTGGTCTCGCCCACTACATACAGCGGAGCACGCTCACGCTCGGCAATGCGGCGAACATGGTCAATATGTTTTTCGTCAATCAGCAGGCCCATGCGCTCCTGACTTTCGTTGGCAATAATCTCCTTGGCACTCAGTGTTTTGTCGCCAATGGGTAGCTTCGTCATGTCAATCTCACCGCCGCATTCTTCTACAAGCTCAGAGAGACAGTTCAGATGACCAGCAGAACCGTGGTCGTGAATAGAAACGACGGGGTTTACATCTTCTTCGCACAAAGCACGTACCAAGTTGTAGGCGCGTTTCTGCATCTCTGGGTTTGCACGTTGTACGGCATTCAACTCAATGCCGTTTGAGTAACGGCCGGTATCAACGGACGATACCGAGCCTCCGCCCAGGCCAATACGATAATTGTCACCGCCAACGACAACGACTTTGTTGCCCTTCTGCGGCTCTTTCTTCAGGCAGTCACGCTTGGTGCCGTAGCCCACACCACCGGCAAGCATGATTACTTTGTCGTATGCATACTTTGTTATGTTTGTTGCTGTATCGCAGCAACCTTTTTCCTGATGTTCAAATGTCAGTACACTACCGCAGATTAATGGTTGACCGAACTTGTTGCCAAAGTCGCTGGCACCATTCGATGCCTTGATAAGTATCTGCTCCGGCGTTTGGTACAACCATTCGCGAACAGGCAGGATGTCCTCCCAATCGCGGTCGGCATCATCCAGACGGGGATATGCTGTCATATATACTGCTGTACCAGCAATCGGCCATGAACCGACACCACCGCCCATACGGTCGCGTATCTCGCCGCCCGTACCCGTAGCTGCACCATTGAACGGCTCCACTGTAGTGGGGAAGTTATGCGTCTCGGCTTTCAATGAGATGACGCTCTCGATGTCCTTTACACGGAACCAGTCGCTTGTGCTTTGGTCGGCGGGGGCGAACTGTTCTACAACAGGACCTTGCGAAAAAGCCACGTTGTCCTTGTAGGCTGATAGTATCTTATTAGGGTTCTCCTGTGTTGTCTTCTTGATCATCTGGAACAGTGATGATTCCATCTCCTGACCGTCAATGATAAACGTACCACCGAAAATCTTATGGCGGCAGTGCTCAGAGTTAATTTGCGCAAAGCCGAAAATCTCAGAGTCGGTAAGCGGCCGGCCGTTCTGCTCCTCAATCTTGTGCAGGTATTCTATCTCCTCCTTCGACAGTGCCAGGCCTTCCTGCTCATTATATTCCTCCAGGTTGTCTACATACTTGATGGGCTCTGGCTTCAGGTTGATGGTGAAAATCTGCTGGTCGAGTCCATTGTACATGCGTTGCAGCATCTCGTCGTGTTCGGCATCCTTCGAGTTGACGGGGAAGTATTCCTCTATACGCTGAATGCCGTTAAGACCCATGTTCTGTGTAATCTCGACGGCATTCGTGCTCCAGGGAGTAATCATTTCGCGACGTGGACCTACGAAAAAGCCTTCCAGCTTCTCGGCTGTAAGTGCCTCAGCGTCACCGTAGAGCCAACAAAGTTCTTGTACTTCATCCTGAGTGAGCTGATGGTCAACGCTTGTGGCTATCACGCTCTGTTGTGGGGTCTTAAAAAAGAGTATCATTACTTTATTATATATGTATATATTGATTTTGCATGCAAAGGTAGGTATTTTTTTTATTTCTGCCAAAAAATATTTGAAAAGCACACTTCGTTTTTCAAGGAAATAACCTAAAAAATCCGTTAACCTTCTCCTCTCGAGGTTAAAATAACCTAAATGACCACTGCTTTTGATGGCAGATTGTCGCATATTCATAACTTTGCAGCCGAAATCATTTAATACAATAGATTATGAACAAGAAAAATTTATTCATGATTGCGCTGGCAGCAGGAGCGCTCACTTTGAGTAGTTGTGCCAGTAAAAAGGAATTGGAAAGTTGTCGTCTTGAAAACAAAGAATTGACAACGAACTATCAGGATAGCAAAGAGCAGTTGGCTGCTGCAAGATCTCGTATTGCTAGTCTCGAGGAGCAACAAAAAGGTATGCAGCAGCTGCTCAAGGCCGCTGAGGATAAGTATGCAAAATTGCAGGAGTCGCTTGATAGAAGTTTGACAAATGCTTCGCAGAACAATATCTCAATTGAGAAACTGGTAGATCAGATTAACGAGTCGAACCAGTATATCCGTCATCTGGTTGAAGTAAAGTCAAAGAGTGATTCGCTCAACATGGTACTTCAAAATAACCTGCTCCGTTCGCTTTCCAACGACGAGAAAAAAGAGGTTGATGTTCAGGTACTCAAGGGCGTAGTTTATATCTCGTTGGCAGATAATATGCTCTATAAGAGTGGCTCTTATGAAATCAATGAGCGTGCTTCGGAAACCCTATCGAAGATTGCCAAGATAATCATGGACTACAAAGATTATGACGTTCTCATTGAGGGTAATACCGATGACGTTCCCATCAGTCGTCAGAACATCCGTAATAACTGGGACCTCTCCTGTCTTCGTGCGTCAAGTGTAGTACAAGCATTGCAGAACAACTATGGTGTTGATCCGAAGCGTCTGACTGCAGGCGGACGTGGTGAGTTCAATCCTCTGACTACCAATACAACTGAGTTAGGACGTCAGCGTAATCGTCGTACCCAGATTATTATCACACCGAAGCTTGACCAGTTTATGGACCTTATTGATAAGGCACCTGATGGAGAGTAATTATTTTCGCGCGTATATATAATAATGTATAATCTCTTTACGGGACTTGACGAAAATCAAGTTCCGTATTTTTTTCTTTATTTCTTGCAAAAAAGTTATGGAAAAGTTTGTTATATTGGAAAAAAGTCGTACCTTTGCATCCGCTTTCAGGGATTGCCCCTGATTAAGCGGTTGAAGGAAAGAGTTCTTTGAAAGATTTACATAAACAGACAAGTAGTACAAGAAGCGAGTTGTCCG
>LXOW01038394.1_pt1 | contig 13279 bp, 12 predicted proteins | sample 1368591 | NCBI WGS metagenome assembly LXOW01 (sample SAMN04884650, study PRJNA319009) | bovine gut metagenome | isolation source: Cow rumen | host: Bos taurus | place: Italy: Legnaro (PD) | collected 2014-07-09
GAAGATTACGGCAATCATCAGGGTAAAAAAAACTTTTAGTGTCATATTCTTTCTAAGACCTTTTTAGTTAGGGTATCAATTGAGTTCTTGTACTCGATGCCGAGAGATGCTGCAAAGTTACGAAAAAAAATGAAATCCCACAACATTACGTAAAGAAAACCCCTAACATTATTACTTACTCCCCTCCCCCCTCATCCCGCGCTTGACGCGTGACCTCCCCCTTGGGGGAGCCGGAGGGGGGGCGTGGGTCACTGACGTTATTCCGTTCCTTCTGCCGGCGACATAGTCGGGCAGTGTCATGTTGTTTCTTATAAACTGGGTTGCGATGAGCGGCTTTCCTTTTTCTATCCATGCAGTATAGAACTCATCCCCTGCCTGCAATTTGCTATTTTTCGTTGCAATAACACGGAAACGGCCACTCTCTCTCTTTTCTATAAGGCATTCGCGGTCAGGTGACCACCTCAACATCAACCTTGTCCCCACAGGTACATCCCGCTGAGTGTTCAAGCCGGTAAGGAAATCTGACTCTAACGAACAGGCATGCTGGGCACAATAGTCTTGCCAATTTCTGTATCCCAATACATTTGTCAATATATTGAGTGTCGTCTCTCTTGTCTTATAATCGTTTGGAACATACTGCCACAGGCGTTTTATCGTGCTCATACTAAGTTTATCTTCCTTTGGGAGCATGTCTATCAGCTGCTGAAAGTCATTGGGAGTCTGAAGTCTTCTGCCCATATATCTTTCCATATCAGCAATAAGCGATTTTATCAGTTCATTTTTTTGATGCATAGTGCAAAGTTACAAACTTTAAATGAAATACGGCAACGAAGCAGGAGAAAAAGAACCAAATATGACCTTTCAATTATGTTGCACGTTGGATTTTCTTTTGTAATTTTGCGGTGTTTAACAAAAAATAACGGAACAACTTATGTTATTATTCGGAAAATATATACCTTTGCAATGTCTGCTGGGAGAAATCAGGCAGACAGAGCATCGTTACAAGAAGTCCAAGTCTTGAAATCGCCAAATCTCTAAGATTATGAGGACTGAATGTAATCAATGCTCTCACCAGTTTGTATATGCAGGTGAAGCAGTGTGCTTCGCTGTCCATATTACATACTGCGTGGGGCGTTGTACATTTACGGTTCATTCATAATCATGGTGTTTGGCGATACCTAAGACTTGTGGACATGTAAGTAATACAAGTCCCATGCTTCTGTGTCTAAATGTATAAACCTAAATAAAAACTAATTTAAAATTATGAGGAGCGTATTGTATTTTTTATTAATTGCTGTATGTATGTCTTCTAAGTCAGTATCTGCGCAAAACTCTCAAATACTGACAGTTAATGATTCTCTCGAGATTCAGAAAAAGGCAAGCGAGATTGTCTCTGACTTTTTAAAGTCGCATAGCCTTGCATCGCTTCGGGATTGCAAGCAGTTGAAGAGTACAGAGAATGAGACTATTTGTTTTCCACCTGGAAAATATTGCAAGACTATTGTCTTCCCAAACTTGGGAAAAGGAAAAAATATAGTGCGAGACTTATTTGGACCAATGATTAGCATACCCACTACTGAAGAGACAACGTGGGATTTAGCTCCCGGTAGGATTGATAATTCTACTGATTATGATGAAATTACCATGATGGTGAAAAAAGTAAGTTCAAAAACAATTACTGTAATTTATCAGGACGAGGAGCACAAAATAGATGTTCAAGATAAAGCTCTTAGAAATATGTTGTTGTTGAGTGACCGTAATGATATGTTACACCAAATCAGCCAACTTTATATCGAAGAAGAGCAAGAAGTCATACAAGAACGTCAGAACAATCTTGCTATCTATCGTGAGTCGATAGAGAAATTCCACAATGGTTCTACAGGGCCCATCAAAGTCAATACTGGCGGAAGGAAGTATGATGGCAGTATTCCATTCTCACAAAGTGGGGATGGACGAAACCTTACTGGTGCAGACACATACCTTGACGAGACATTTGTATTTAACAAGAAAATCCTTGAAAAGAAAATCGAGTGGCTAAAGGAAAAGAAAGCAAATGATTTGAGAAGGCAACGTGATTTTGATATTACATTAAGGGAAATAGAAGAAATGCGAAATGACACGTTAGGATTGTTCTTGAACAAAGGAAGGAATACTTATGATGATAGTCATGATGAAATACTATTTATCAATCTGCGAACAGGACAAGTATTGAGAAACGATCATTTAGGTTGGTCTTTTTCAAGAGATCTGTTGGAGTCCACTACTTATTTGAACAATTACGCTAAGGTTGCTCCTTTTAACTATGACGGAACGTGGAGTTTGCAGAATCTTCTGCATGGTTATTGTCCTAATACGAAATATCCGCAGGCCGTATATGAAGCCTTGGGGGGTGAAAAAGTCTATGTTCTGAAAAAGGATGACTACGAAGAAGACGAGATTGTTGAGATAAGTACAGACCGCGACAACAAACAGCAAATAGAAACCAAGAAGAACGGAGTGGTAGATATTGATAGAATTGTCGGTGTCCGATGGTATGAGAAACTGCAGGCGATGGTAGGCAAGAAGGTTATAATGAGAACCGACGATGGCATGTTCTATAAAGAAGACCTGCCAAATATGACGGTCTGGACTATTGATGGCATCGAGGCAAAAAAGTACAATAGATCGGATGGAGACAGATTGGAGTTGGACATGCACCTTTCGAATGGCGACAAAAAGATTACGATTGATGTATTGGAAGACTGCAGTCTGCTGACTCGTTCATTAGACCTTAGCCGACCAGTCAATGGGAATGCACGAACTGCACTATCTTATGATTACCTTGTTAAGAACGCTCCTAAAATGCCTGCAGAAGTAAAGCGAAAAAGGGAGGCAAAGGAAGCATTCTTTAAGGAACTGGGTGATGCTATAAAACGTGAGATAAAGAATTACGACCCTGTAAAGGAAATGAAGAAGAAAGCTAAAGAAACTCATGTATACGAATGTCAGCATTGTCGCGCGAGACTGAAAGCCACAGGCAAGGGTAACTTTTTCCAGTCAGGAAAATGTCCGTCAGGATTTCCCCATGCTTGGGAAAAAATCGATTGACCTATGCTGACAGTAAATGTACGAAAGTCATAAAACTATAAATAATTACCTATGGAACAAGAAACAAAGAAATGCCCGTATTGCGGCGAGGAAATCCTGGCGGTTGCCAAAAAGTGCAAGCATTGCGGTGAATGGCTGGAACCAAAAGAGGAAGTCCAGACAACGCCTTCTGCTGACGACAGTTTTTCGCATGCGCTCAACAACACGTCAAACAATGAATTACAGAGCATGTTGGCAATAGTGAAAAAAGTTAAAGATGCAACAGGAGTAAGTATCACAGAAGCTAAGGAAGCAGTAGAGGCAACTGGCGATTTCTATAAGGCAATGGCCTATATACAAGAAAAAGGGATTGTTCCTCAAGAAAAGTCAAAAGAGGAGGATAATGGCCCTGTAGATGTTGATATTCCCATTTTTGCCAAAATTGCCTTTTGGATTGCCACTATTGGCGCATTTGTAGTAATGGTCAATGAAACGGGAATGCATGGTGCTGGTAGGCTTCGTGGAATAATTGAAGTGGCAAGTTGGTTGCCATCGTGGCTTGGGAGCCTCTTGGAGACTGTTGGATATGTTGGTCTCTTGTCATTACTTATGATGCTTGCCAAGAAACTCGGCAAACCAATGTCTGTGCTTTGTGGCTTGTCAATTGCGTTGAATATACTGTCATATATCGTAGAAGTGAGTATCGGGGAAGAAAGCCTTATCGGTTTGCTCACAATGGTCATCTCGTTGGTCACTATAATCATCTTGGGCATCAGGTTAATTGTAGGATATCGCAATGCGCTGAAGGAACTGGGCATAGCTTTTGTTGCTTATCCTCTCGTCGATATCATCGTAGGTTTCATTGTGTTCTTCTATTCTGATGCCTGGGGTTTGTCAGTTGCATCATGTGCGTTAAGTATAGCGTTCTACTATATCTTTAAGGATTGCATCATTTCAGCAAATGATGAACCTAAAGCAGAAAAACATCATGAAATACTACTCGCAGGTGGCATAGGTCTCATTATAGCTATCGTACTTTTCTTCTTTGTCACTTGTGGATCATCAGATAGTCCATCGTGCATTAATGCAGAAGAGTCGGAGAGTTATATCGGAGGAGATTCGGTTGACACGATTACAGTTGATGTTGACGGTATCGATGAGACAGATATTGCTGCGGATTCAGAAGACTACATATCCTTTTCAACTGACCTAGAGAACTTCATACAAGACATGCAGGAATGCATTGATGGTGGGCTTCCTTCAACTAGTACGATAGGATCACACTATGCAGAAGCAAGACAAGGGCTATGGAGACGATACAATCAATTAGTGCCAGAAATGACAAAAGAACAACAGGAATATGCCTATACACTTTTGAGGGTTATTGATGAGATGTTTGAAAAATGGGAAGAAAAAGACAAAGAAATTTTTGATTTGGAATAGCTATGAATAAGAATTATATATTTTCCATTTTCTTCATTGGCGTATCACTGTTGTTCNNGGAATACATCAACGAGACTCTGGAGTTCAGTTACAACGAAAACAGCGATGACGACAACGGCACCTTTACAGAACTTTTAGAAGGGAAGATGCACATCGATGACACTGACGGCTCGATGACTTGTAAATACCACAGTCGCATTGAGGGTCGGTATGAGGTCTTGGCCGGTGACCTGTACCTTTATTATAATATGATCACCCTTGCTGTGGATGTTGACGAAAACGACATTGACATTTCGTTTGACCATGCTCTCGACCAATTGGAATATGAAGCGGCATCAGTAGAGTATATCACATCAACGTTGCGCAGTCCTAAGGAAGAAATGGCTAAGGAAGCCAAGAAGGAAATCTATCGGACCCTGTTTCATCAATACAAGCAGACGGACGAAGACGTCGGGTTCTTGGATTTGAAGGTATCGGACACTGAAATGAGTTTTGACACCGAAGATATGGGACGCTTTACCTTCCACAGGAAAAGCACTCCCAAGAGCCAAGATTCCAGCGACTCTGTGAGTAAGAGTAACCAGAAGAAGGATAAGAGCATAGGTGTTTCGGGCAGTCCTGTCGTGCTGACGGTGCAGAACGTGGAGTATTGGGACAACCTGAAGGCGCAGGGTGGCAATACATACGAACCGACTAACATGCTCGACGGCTATCCATCTACGGCATGGGCGGTCAATCTTGATAAAGCGAGCTACGACTCAGACAAACTATACGGTCCTACGTTTACCGTCCATTGCAAGAAATTGTCACACATCATTATTCGCAACGGCTATGCCAAGGACGATGCCTCGTTTAGGAATAACTCACGGGCATCGAGAATCATATTTTGTAATGCTGACAATGTAAGTGATGAGAACGAGTCGGCTTCCTACCTCTACGAGGGCATCGTGAAAGACACGCCGGAGCCGCAGACGCTGAAAGTCAACGGGAATGCCAACAGCGACATCCATGAAATACAGATGATTTTCCCCATTGACGGTCTTCGCCGAGGTGCTAAGTGGAACGACTTATGCATCTCTGAAGTAGAGTTTTGGGGTTGGGAATAAACGGCAGTCAGTCGCTCCATTGACCGCTGAGACGCCACAGCTCACGCCGTTCGCTCATTACCTTTTGGGCAGCGGCGTGAGCGTGTTTTATATAGGTGGAGTAGAAGGGGGAGTCTTTGCCTACGAGGTGCTCCACTTGCCGTTCCATGTCAGCTAAGACTTCTGCTTCGTTTGTTGTTGAGGGACCGACATCAGCCAAGTTGGTAATTGTGTAGAGAAAGGGAACTCTGTCTGCCGCATACACATCAATACGATGGAATATCTCTTTGCTTGGCGCATTGTTGTTTTTTTCTTGCTGTCCGAAATGTTCTTGCCGATAGTCTTCGGCAATAATTTGTGTCAGCACGTCAAGGTATCGCAGGTATTTCTCTGCTAAATTCTTGTCACTTCCCACCGTTTTGTCGATTTCCTTTTTCACATAGCCGAAGGCCTCCCGTTCCGCATTGGCATTGATGCTTTGCGTCTTCATGAAGTGCATGGTGATGGAGTAGGCATACTCGGCAAGGTGGACAAAGCGCGCCTCGTGCTGTACGTCTTTTGGAATGTCAGTCTGCGAGAGGAAGAAAGCCACATCAGGCGACACAAAAGAAGCGGTAGGTAACGGGGTAATCGACTCGCGATGATCATTGTCGGAGAGGATGGAGCCTATTGTTGTGGGCTCCTTCCTCCGAATCACCGTATCATCTGATTCCTTAATGGTATTGTTAAATTGCTCGGATAGGGTTGCTCTTTCCTTCAGAGAATCCCTCTGGAAGAAGAACCACGCAGTAAGTAATATGGTAACGATTAGTAAAACGAATGCCATGAACCATAATGGGCGGTTTCTGTGTGCAATGGCATCTAAAACCTCGTCTGCCGACTGGTAACGCTCTTCGGGCAGAGTCTTACAACATCGTTTTGCAATACGTATTATTGAACGTGGCAGATTGGGCATCTCTTGAATCATAATGCCTAATGCGAAAAGGTCGGTGCATGGACTGACGGTGCCATCGGTTTTCAACTGTTCAGGTGCCGCATAGCGTGGTGTACCAGCCTTTTTTTTGAAAATAGCGTATTCATCAGTATCGCTCAATCCGAAATCCACTAGTTTAACATGATTACCATTATATGTAATCATCACGTTGTCAGGCTTTAGATCTCGGTGGATAATTTGTCGTTGGTGGATATAAAAAAGAGCCTGACATAGTTGTTTTATGATGTTGAGACTTTGGCCTTTTGTCAATTCTTGTTTGATACATTCTCGCAATGTTCGCCCTTCTATATATTCCATTACGATACATGGTCCAAGTCCATCCACCTCTTCCATACTGTGCGTATGTACAATATATGGATGATCCAAATGGTAGCCAACTTCAAATTCTTTCCGTAATAATGCTTGATATTCTTGTTTAGTGGCATATTCTTGTTTTAGACATTTTAGGATATGCCATTTGCCCATACGTTGTGCACGAAACACATCACACCATCCTCCTCTGGAAACTGAAACCTTTTCTATCTCTTGGAATTGGGTAGATATATAAAGATTTCCTTCAGGAAGGAAGTATGACTCTGATTTTTCTATATTTTTTGGGTCGGAATTACCCATCAAATCCTGTCTAAGACTTTTTGGATAAGTGTATCGATAGAGTTCTTGTACTCCGTATTCATTTCTGTGGTGTAGCGGTTGGCAATCACCATGCAGCATGTCATAGCGCGATGTCCCAGAATGGCTGCGAGGCCAGCGAGGGCGGATGACTCCATCTCATAGTTGCAAATCTTCATACCGTCGTATTCGAACGACTCAACCTTGTTGTTTTGGTCAGGATCGACCACATCGGCACGGAGAATGCGTCCCTGTGGCCCATAGAAGCCACCACAGGCTACGGTATAGCCACGTATCATATCATCTTGCGCAATCTGGTCGATAAGGTTCTCATCGGCTACTGCTACGTATGGATTACCCAGGATGGGATTCCATCGCATGTGTTGTCTGAAAGCTGCTTCCATCTTGAGGTCGCAAACCTCATTACGGTCTGCATAGTAGTTCAACAGGCCATCGATGCCGATGCTTTTCACACTGGCGATAAAGGAGCCTGTGTGCGTAAAGGGTTGCAGTCCGCCACAGGTGCCGATGCGTACCATCGTCAGAGTTCGGTGCTCATCGCGTTCCTCGCGCGTACCATAATCTATATTGGCAAGGGTGTCAAGCTCATTTACCACGATGTCTATGTTATCACAGCCTATGCCGTGGCTCTGCACGGTTATCCTTTTGCCCTTATACGTGCCCGTGATGGTATGAAACTCNNGGTATCAAGTTCGTTTACCACGATGTCTATATTATCACAGCCTATTCCGTGACTCTGCACCGTGATGCGCTTGCCTTTATACGTGCCCGTGATGGTATGAAACTCGCGGCTCCTCACCTCACACTCGCGCTCGTCAAAATGCTTCGCCACAGTGTCAACCCTGTCAGGGTCTCCCACCAGCACCACCTTGTCGGCCAGCTGTTCTGGCTTCAGGTGAAGGTGAAAACATGAGCCGTCATTATTTATTATCAGCTCCGATTCGGGAAAATGTCTCTTGCTCATCTCTGAAATTGAAAATTGAAGATTGAAAATTGAAGGTGTCCACGTTTCTGGTCAGAGTGTCTTCAACAGTTCCACCACCACTTTCCATATATTGTCTGCCGAGGTGAGCGACACATGTTCCGTAGTGCTGTGCGGGTTTATTATGCGTGGTCCTATAGATGCTATATGTATGCCGGGGAAGCGCTCCGTGAAATAACCTGCCTCAAGTGCGAAGTGCATCTCTACGGGACGGGGCTGGAAGCCCAGCACCTTGTCGAAGGTCTGCATCGTATGGCGTATCAGCGGGTGCTCCACATCCTCCTGCCATGCACTGACGTGCATCACCGTCTCCATCTCCGCACCGGCCAGCGTGAATATCTGCGAGATATTCGTTGCCAAAGCCGCCATCTTCTCGTTGCTGAAGCTTCGGGTATGGGTGGAGATGGTGAACATCTCCCTACCTTGCTTCACTATGCCGATATTGTTGGATGTCAAGACCGCAGAGGAGTTTCCTTCCTGCGCCTCCATACCCTCACGCATCTCCACGGGACCGGTGGGTATGCCGTTGATGCAAGCCAGCAGCAGGTGTGTCCCCTCTTCGTTGATTACGGTGGAGTGCCACACCGAAGGCTCACACACCACCTCTATCTTTGGGTCGGTCNNAGGTTTGCCAGTATCTTTATAGCGTTGGCGCGGCCGCTGTTGATGTCCACACCGCTATGTCCTCCTTTGCCCCAGTTCGTCTCTACGGTGTATGCCACATAGCCATTGGGCATGGCGATACGATGATACGGCAGGTGTGCCAGCTGTATATGCGCTCCGGCAGATCCTACGGTAATCTCGTCGTAGGCCTCAGAGTCGAGGTTCAGCACCCTCCTGCCTTTGATGAAGTCCTCTGGCAGATTAGATGCTCCGCTCATATCATCCTCCTCGCAGGTGGTGGTGAGCACCTCCAGCGCAGGATGCGAGAGTGTGTCATCGTCAAGTATGGCCAGCGCCATCGACAGTCCTATGCCGTTGTCTGCACCGAGGGAGGTATGGTTGGCCCGCAGCCAGCGTTCCCCGTTCTCCTCATATTCTATTGGCGTTACCTTGCCTGGCACGTCATAACCAGCTTCAGCCACGCATACCATGTCCATGTGGTTCAGTATCACCAGTGGTTCCCTGTCCTCATAGCCTGGCGAGGCAGCCTTGCGTATCACAACACAATGGTTCGCCGAACGACGCCACTCCAGGCCGCGCCGTTCAGCGAACTCACACAGATAGTCTGCTATCCTCTCCTCATGGTGCGAGGGACGAGGAATGGTGCAGATCTCCTTGAATATATCAAAGTAATTCAACTTTCAATTATCAATATTCAATCTTCAACCCCGAACAAGGCGACTATGATGCGCTTGACGCATCAAGGAGCGCCCTGAGTGGGTCAACGAAGTTAATGCTTAATGCTTAAAGCATAACGCCCCACCAGGGACGTGGGCGTCTCGCCCGCGACAATGCTTAATGCTTAATGCTTAATGCTTAAAGCTTAACGCTTAACGCTCAAAGCCTCATGCATATTCTTTGCAGCATTGCGTCCATCACCCATAGCGAGGATTACGGTAGCTCCGCCACGCACGATGTCACCGCCGGCATAGATGTTCGAGCGGTTAGACTGCATGCCTTCGTTCACCACGATGGTGTTCTTGCGACCCAGCTCCAGACCCTTGATGCTCTGTGGCACGAGTGGGTTTGGTGACACACCAACGGCAACGACCACCTGGTCTACGTCGATGGTGATCTTCTCACCCGTTGGTTCTGGAGAACGACGTCCAGAGGCATCAGGCTCACCGAGCTTCATCACCTCCAGTACGGCCTGGGCTACGGCCCCCTTCTCGTCGCCGATATACTCTGCGGGGTTATGCAGCGTGAGGAAGGTGATACCCTCTTCCTTGGCGTGCTTCACCTCCTCCAGACGCGCAGGCATCTCTGCCTCGCTGCGGCGGTAAACGAGTGTGACATTGGCACCGAGACGCTTTGCTGTGCGGCAAGAGTCCATAGCGGTATTGCCACCACCAACCACGAGTACGTTCTTGCCCAGGTTGATAGGAGTATCGGTCTTTGGGTTGGCAGCATCCATGAGGTTCACGCGGGTGAGGTACTCGTTGGACGACATTATATTGATGAGGTTCTCGCCTGGGATATTCATGAAGTTTGGCAGACCAGCTCCCGAACCCACGAAGATACCCTTGAAGCCTGCAGCCTCCAGGTCGTCAACGGTGATGGTCTTACCCACGATGACGTCGGTCTGGAAGTGTACGCCCATCTTTCTGAGGTTGTCTATCTCAACGTCCACGATGGCATTGGGCAGACGGAACTCTGGGATACCATACTTCAGCACACCGCCAATTTCGTGCAGGGCCTCGAAGACGTATACGTCGTAGCCCTTCTTCACCATATCGCCTGCGAAAGACAGTCCTGCAGGACCTGAGCCCACTACGGCAATCTTAATACCGTTGGCAGGTGCTATCTCTGGCAGCGACATCTGTCCTGACTGGCGTTCGTAGTCAGCAGCGAAACGCTCCAGATAGCCAATGGCTACTGCTGGCTCGTTCATCTTCAGGTGTATACACTTGCTCTCACACTGCTTCTCCTGCGGACACACACGGCCACAGACAGCAGGCAGCGCAGAGGTGTTCTTCAGCACCTTAGCAGCGGCGAGGAACTGTCCGCGCTCTATGTTCTTTACGAACGATGGTATGTCGATGTTCACTGGGCATCCCTCCACGCAGGTAGGCTTCGCACAGTCCAGACAGCGCTTGGCCTCGGTGAGGGCCATCTGCTTCGTCAGACCCTTGTTCACCTCCTCGGTCCTGGTCGTAGCACGGTATACAGGGTCGAGCTCAGGCATCACCACGCGCTCTATCTGAGTGCGCTCCTTTGGCTTCATGCTCTTGCGCAGCTCTTCGCGCCAAGGAGCCTTACGGTCGGTCAGCACCTCGATAGAATCGTCAACAGGTGCAGCGTCCATCGTCACCTCTGTGTCTTCTGACTTTCCGCCTTCAACATCGTTATATACATGCTCCGCATAGTGCTCCATCTCCTCCATCTCGGCCTTCTTGAAGGTGCCCATGCGCTTGAACATCTCGTCCCAGTCCACGAGGGCTCCGTCAAACTCCGGACCGTCGATGCAGACGAACTTCGTCTTGCCACCGATGGTGAGGCGGCAAGCACCACACATTCCCGTACCGTCAACCATGATGGTGTTGAGGCTCACGTCGGTGGAGATGCCGTATTTCTGTGTTGTGAGGCAAGAGAACTTCATCATTATCGGAGGTCCTATAGCGAAGGCCTTGTCCACGTGCTCCTGCTCGCAGAACTTCTCTATACCCACGGTCACTACGCCCTTCTCACCCTTTGAACCGTCATCGGTCATGATGATGAGCTCGTCGGAAGAGGCGCGCAGCTCGTCCTCCAGTATCACCAGCTCTGCTGTGCGGCCAGCCAGCACGGTGAGCACCCTGTTGCCCGCAGCCTTCAGGCCGCGCACGATGGGGAGCATCGGTGCGGCACCCACACCGCCGCAGGCACATACCACGGTACCGAACTTCTCAATGTGTGTAGGATTGCCCAGGGGGCCTACCACGTCGGCCACCTCGTCACCCACGTTCTTATTACACAACTTCGTTGACGACAGTCCCACCTCCTGAATTACGAGGGTGATGGTACCGCGCTCAGTGTCAGAGTCGGCAATAGTCAGCGGCATACGCTCACTGTGCTTGTCAACGCGTACGATGACGAAATTACCTGGCTTACGGCTCTTCGCAATCAGCGGAGCCTCAATCTCGAAAAGGAACACCTTCTCTGAGAACTGCTTCTTGGTTACTATTTTATACATAATGTCTTTGTATGTTTTCTTTTAGTCTATCATCTCCATGCCCATATATGGCACAAGAGCCTTTGGTATTCTTATGCCCTGCTCTGTCTGGTTGTTCTCGAGTATTGCAGCCACGATGCGGGGCAGGGCGAGGGCTGAGCCGTTGAGGGTGTGGCAGAGCTCTGTCTTCTTTGTCTCGCTGTTGCGGTAGCGGCACTTCAGGCGGTTGGCCTGATAGGTGTCGAAGTTTGATACTGACGATACCTCGAGCCAGCGGCCCTGTGCCTCTGAGTACACCTCGAAGTCATAGCAGATAGAAGAGGTGAAGCTCTGATCACCGCCGCAGAGCAGCAGCACGCGGTAAGGCAGCTCCAGCTTCTTCAGCAGGCCCTCTACATGCGCCAGCATCTCCTTGTGGCTCTCCTTAGAGTGCTCAGGCTTGTCNNCCGTAAGAGCCGGCTTCCCTGCGGAAGCACTGGGTGTAGGCGCAGTTCTTGATAGGCAGCTGCGACTCGTCCAGTATCACGTCGCGGTAGATATTCGTCACAGGTACCTCAGCAGTAGGTATGAGGTAGAGGTCGTCCACCTCACAGTGGTACATCTGTCCCTCCTTGTCGGGCAGCTGACCCGTACCGTATCCAGAAGCCTGGTTCACCACCGTTGGAGGCATTATCTCGGTATATCCTGCTGCACGCGCCTCATCGAGGAAGAAGTTGATGAGAGCTCGCTGCAGGCGTGCTCCCATGCCGATATATACGGGGAAGCCTGCACCGGTAATCTTCACGCCCAGGTCGAAGTCGATGAGGTTGTATTTCTTTGCCAGCTCCCAGTGTGGCAATGGGTTGGCGATGCCCAATGAAGGATTCACGTCCCAGTTCCCTACGGTGTCGTTTGCGGTACACTCCTTCAGGTTGCTCTTCACCACGCGGTTGTCCTCGGCACCATAGCCCTCGGGCACCTCGTCGTATGGGATGTTCGGAATCTGGCAGAGCAGCGTCACGAGGGCCTGCTCCGTGAGGCTCTTCACCTCCTCCAACTGGCGGCTCTTCTCCTTGAGCTCGCTGACAGCGGCCTTGGCAGCATCGGCAGCGGCCTTGTTACCCTGCTTCATCAGCATGCCGATCTGTGCGGCAGCCTTCTTCTGTTCTGACAGACAGGCATCGAGCTCCTGCTGGGTCTCGCGGCGCTTCTTGTCGGTGGCAAGCACTTCGTCAATAGCCTTCTCTGCATCGGTAAAGTGTTTCTTCTTCAGTCCCGCAATGACG
>LXOW01223133.1_pt1 | contig 13275 bp, 10 predicted proteins | sample 1368591 | NCBI WGS metagenome assembly LXOW01 (sample SAMN04884650, study PRJNA319009) | bovine gut metagenome | isolation source: Cow rumen | host: Bos taurus | place: Italy: Legnaro (PD) | collected 2014-07-09
ACCTGCCGTACCCTCGTCAACGCGGCGGGCCTGTTTTCGGACAGGATCTCCGCCATGGCCGGGGACCCCTCCTTCACCATCTACCCCTGCCGGGGCGAATACTACCTGCTGGACAAGGGTACCTTGCAGATGCCCGTGTACCCGGTGCCCCGGCCCGGCGTGGGCGGTCTCGGCGTCCATCTGACCATCACCGTGGATGGGAACATCCTCATCGGGCCCAGCGCGGACTATATCGACCAGCCGGAGGATTACAGCACCACGGAGCCCATTTTGGACCAGCTTCGGCGGGAAGCCCAGATCCTGCTGCCCACGCTGAACATGCGGACCGTCATCGGCACCTACGCCGGGGTCCGGCCCAAGCTGGTGAAAAAGGGCCAGGCCAACTTCGGCGACTTCATCATCGAGCGGAGCTCCAAGGCACGCCACCTCATCAACCTGGTGGGCATCGAGTCCCCGGGCATCACCGCCTCCCTGCCCATCGCCAAAATGGTGATGGACATCCTTTCCGAGGACACGGAGCTGAAGGAGAAGCCTGATTTCATCCCCACCTATCGGGGCATCCCCCGGTTCGCGGAGCTCACAAGAGACGAACAGCGGGCCCTGATCGCAGAGGACCCGGACTTCGGGGACGTGGTCTGCCGGTGTGAGACCGTGACCCGGGCCGAGGTGAAACGGGCCCTGCACAACCCCATCGGCGCCACGGGCATCATCGCCGTGAAGAACCGGACCAGAGTGACCATGGGCCGCTGCAACGGTGGCTACTGCTTCCAGCGGATCGTGGAGATGCTTTTGGGGTCGGGAAAAGCCCCTCAGGATATCGACTTGAAACGGCGGGGGGATCATCCCCTGTCGGGCTACGTAAAAGGGGTATGAGCATGGATAGAGCAGATCTTATCGTTATCGGCGGCGGCCCGGCGGGGCTGGCCGCGGCGGCCCGGGCCAAGGCGGCGGGCGTGGAGCGGGTGCTCCTGCTGGAGCGGAACCCGGTGCTGGGCGGCATTTTGAATCAGTGCATCCACGACGGCTTCGGCGTGCTGCGCTTCGGCAGCGCCATGTCCGGCCCGGAGTACGCGGCCCGGTTCATCCAGATGGTCCGTGACGCCGGCGTGGAGGCCCTCACCGGCGCTATGGTGGTGAACATCACCCCGGACCGGGTGGTGACCTATATCACGCCCCGGGGCCTCTTCGAGATCCAGGCGGGGGCCATCATCCTGTCCACCGGCTGTCGGGAGCGGACGCGGGGCGCTTTGGGCGTGCCCGGGAACCGGCCCGCAGGGGTGTACACGGCGGGCGTGGTCCAGTACCTGATGAACATGCGGAACGTGGCCTTCGGCCGGGACGTGGTCATCATGGGCTCCGGGGACATCGGCCTCATCATGGCCCGGCGCATGACGTTGGAAGGAGCCAAAGTCCACTGCGTGCTGGAAAAGCTGCCCTTCTGCTCGGGCCTGCCCCGGAACGTGCGCCAGTGTTTGGAGGACTTCGACATCCCCCTGTGCCTGGCTGAGACGGTGAAGCAGATCCACGGGGACGATCACGTGACCCACGTGGTCACCGCCAAGGTGGACGAGAAGGGCCAGTTCATCCCCGGCAGCGAACGGACCATCCCCTGCGACACCCTGGTGCTGAGCGTGGGACTGATCCCGGAGAACGAGCTGGCCAAGGCCTGCGGCATCGAGATGGACCCCGTCACCGGCGGCGCGCTGGTGGACGGGAACCTTATGACCTCGGTCCCCGGCATCTTCTCCTGCGGCAACGGCCTCCACGTCCACGACCTGGTGGACCTGGTCAGCGAGGAGGGCGAGCGGGCGGCGGACCGGGCGGCGGCCTATCTAAAGGGCGAAGCCCGGGGGAACATGGTCCCCGTGGCCGTTTCCGGCGGCATCCGCTACGTGCTGCCCCGGGTGCTGACGGCGGGCGAGGACGCATACCTCTCTTTGCGGGTAAGTCTCCCCGGACGGGATCAGCGGCTCACCGTGAAGGCGGGCGAAAAAACGTTGGTAAACAAGAAGATGAAGCGGTGCATGCCCTCGGAGATGATCCGTCTCTCCCTGAAGGCCGTGCCCGCCTGCGAGAAGGTGGAGGTGAGCCTCACATGAAGAAGATGGAACTGACCTGCGTGGTCTGCCCCAACGGTTGCCTGTTGACCGTGTGGGCGGAGAACGGGGAGACCAAAGTGGAGGGCGCTGCCTGCAAAAACGGGGTCAGCTACGGACAAACGGAGCTCACCGACCCTCGCCGGGTGCTCACCACCAGCGTGGCGGTGAAGGGGGGCGTTTTGCCCCTGGTCAGCGTCCGCAGCACCGCCCCCATCCAAAAGCGGTTCCTTCGCGACGCGGTGGCGGCCCTCCGGCACGTGACGGTGGACGCGCCGGTCCATATCGGCGATCTCGTTTACCAGGACCCGGCCATGGAGCTGACGCTGCTGGCCTCCCGGAACGTGGAAAAAGCCTGAATCGCTCATACAACAAATAAAGGGGCTGTTAAAAAAGTCTGTCATTCTGAGCCGAAGGCGAAGAATCTCTGAACGCAAGCCACAGAGATCCTTCGTCGCTTCGCTCCTCAGGATGACACATGAGACTTTTTTAACAGCCCCTTTCTTACGTCAATAGAGATCCTTGAGGACCAGGACGGTGACGCCCGGGTTGTCGCCCTGAACGATCCGTTTCACCTTGGGATGATTTCGATACCGGTAGCCGATCAGGGTCTTCAAACTGTCGCCGCCGTGATAGCCGTGGACCAGTCGGACCTGATAGACGCCGGCGTCGGCCCGGACCAGGGCCCTATCAATGACCCGGGCCGCCTGATCCTGCCTCATGCCGTGCAGGTCCAGCGTCAGGAAGGGGTCGGTCATAGGCTCACTTTAGAAACGCCAGGCTCAGGGCGATCAGCAGCTGTCCCACGTAGTAGAGGCTGATGTTGGTCACCCGCAGGCTCTGTTTGGTCTGCTTGCCGAAGGTGTTGAGGATCAGCACCACGTCGCTGATGAGGAACAGCAGCGCCCCGGCGGCGAAGATGGCGGTGAAGGCGGAGGGCCCGGCGATCAGGTTCCCCACGGCCACGGTGTTGAGCAGCATGATGGCGCCGATATAGACCACGCCGAAGACCTTGAAGGCCATCTTGGCCGTGATCCGTTTGAAGATCCACACCATGAGCAGGGCGGTGAGGATCACGCCCACGACGGCGCAGACGAGGCCGTACCTGGCGCCTTTGAGGATGGCGGCCAGATAGAACACGTGGCCGGTGAGGAACACCAGGATGCCCGCCAGGAACACCAGCTGACCCTTCTTAGCGAACACGTACCTGAGGTTCAGCAGCACGTCCGCCGCGCAGCCCAGGCACAGGCCCGTCACGATCGGCTTCGCCGCCCCGGTCCCCGGGGACAGGATACAGCCCAGGATCACGAAGCAGGCGGAGGCCGCCCCCTTCAGGATCACGGCGGGCACGTAGTTCTTTTGGCTCTCCTGCCACAGGAACACGGCGGCCAGGGCGAGGCAAAGGGGGATCAAAAGATACATGGGGTCCTCCCTGTTTTAGTTGGCCTTGAGGAGCACCGCCGCCTTGCCCTCCACGGTGAGGGTGCCGGCAAAGTCGCCCTCGGCGCCCCAAAGGGCTTCCCAGGCGCCTTCGGGCAGGGTGACCGTTATGGCCGCATCCCCGGGGTTGGCCACCAGGTAGCCCACCAGCTTCCCGTCCTCGCTGTAACCGGCGGCGATGGCGTTGCCCTCCAGGACCTGGCCCTCCACGGTGCCGGTATAGAGCCAGGGGTTGGCCTTCCGAAGCTCGATGAGCTGCTTATAGGTGAGCATCATGGCGTAGGCGTCGCTGTCCGGCGTGAGCGCGTCCCAGTCGATGTTGTTCACAGCGTCGGAGGCGTTGTAGCTGTTATGGTCGCCGCCCTTGGTGCGGAGCATCTCCTCCCCCGCCAGCATGAAGGGTGTCCCCTTGCCCATAAGGACCAGGGACGCGCCCAGCCGGTTCATGGCCAGCTTCTGCTCCTTGGTCAGCGCGGGCGATACGTTGCCCAGGATATCCCACAAGGTCCGGTTGTCGTGACAGGACATGTAGTTGATCATCATGGCGTCGTCCACCTTCCAACTGGCGCCGGTGTGGTTGCCGCCGGTGACGCCGAAAAGGACCTGGTTGGCGGTGCTCTTGCTGGCGTTGCCGCTGATCCAGCCCTTGGCCTTTTCCTCGAACACGCTGCCCTTCAGGCCGTCCCGGATGGCGTCGTTGAACACGGCCACGGCGCCGATGGCCCCTTCGGAGGCCTTTACCTTGTTGATGTTGCCCTGGGTGGCCTGCTTCTTCTCGCTGAGGGGCGTGGTGCCGCCGGTCCAGCCTTCGCCGTACAGGATGGCCTGGGGATCGTTCTTATGGACGGCCTTTTCGATGGCCTGCATGGTGTCCACATCGTGAAGGCCCATCAGATCGAAGCGGAAGCCGTCGATATGGTATTCCGTCTGCCAGTAGGTGACGGAATCCACCATGTACTTGCGGAACATCCTCCGCTCGGAAGCGGTCTCGTTGCCGCAGCCGCTGCCGTTGGAGCTGTCGCCGGACTTGGTGTACCGATAATAGTAGTACGGCACGATCCGGTTCAAATTGGAATCCTGGGAATAGGTGTGGTTGTACACCACGTCCATGACCACCGCAAGGCCGTTTTCATGGAGGGCCTGGACCATCTGCTTGAACTCGTTGACCCGGACTTCGCCGTGATAGGGATCGGTGGAATAGCTGCCCTCGGGGGCGTTGTAGTTCTTGGGATCGTAGCCCCAGTTGAAGGTGTTGGAGGTGGTCTCGTCCACGGTGGCGAAGTCATAGACCGGCTGCAGGTGCACGTGGGTGATGCCCAGCGCCTTCAGATAGTCCACGCCCACCGCCAGGCCGGCGCTGTTGGTGAGGCCCGTTTCGGTGAACGCCAGATACTTGCCGGGATACTTTGAGGCAGCGATCCGGTTGGAGAAGTCCCGCACGTGGACCTCCCAGATAATTGCGTCCCGATAGGAGGTGAGGCCCGCGTCGAAGACCTCGTCCCTAAAGCCCTCGGGGTCCGTAGAAGCAAGGTCGATGACCATGCCCCGATCCCCGTTGACGCCCACAGCCCGGGCGTAGGGGTCCACGGCCTCCTGGGTGCCCACGGAGGTGGTGACGGTATAGGTGTAGTAGGTGCCGTGGCCGCAGGGATAGTCCACGGTCCACACGCCCTGAGCGGCTTTTGTCATGTCTACCGCGGCAAAGGCCGTGCCGCCGTTGCCCGCCTCGAACAGGTTCAGGACCACCTGGCTGGCCGTGGGGGCCCAAACCTTGAAGGTGGTGTGATCCTCATGGATGATAGCGCCCAGATCGTCGCCGCCATAGGTATATATGGCCTCAAAGGCAGGCGTGTCGAAGATATCCGTGGGCACGGCCACCTTCTCTCCATAGCCCTCGATGGCCACGGAGCAGGTCCCCGTGATGTCCAGCTTCTCCTTAGTGGTGATGACGCCGGAGATCACGTTGTTATTGAGGGAGGACAGCTTCTCCACGGCTACGGGCTGGCCGTTCACCAGGACCTTCACCTGGTCCACTGACGTGAGCCGGGCCGCCGGCTCGATGGTGTACTTGATCTGGTTCTCCGCGATGATCCCCGCGAACTTGATGATGGTCTTCTGCTGCAGATTCATGCCGCCGTCCTCACTGTAATAGATGGTCTCTTCGCCGGACTTCAGGAAGATGGACACGTCGCCGCCGGTCATCTTCACGAATCGATCCCCGTCAAAATCCTTGGTGGCTGTGCCCCAGCTGGTGCTGCCCACGTCGGAACAGCCGGTCCGCACGATGAAGCCCACCTCCTCCACGTCCTCCGGCACGTTGATGACCACCTTGGCGCCGTAGTCACAGGGGTACATGGGGTAGCTCTTGCCGTCCTTGCCCTTGAACCAGATCCACATGTCGCTGGTGTCAAAGTCGATGGAAGCCTTGGTCCAGTAGATGGACAGCTGATCGCAGCCCGCCTCCCGCTCCAGCTGGTACTCGGCGGGCTCCGGCGCCGGTTCCTCCGTGGGGGCCGCCGTGTGGACGGCCGGCGCGGCGGTGGGGTCCGCCGCCGGCGCGGTCTCGGGGGACGCCGCGGTCTGCTGCGCCGGAGCGCCGCAGGCGGTCAACAACAGGAGCGCTGCCAACAGCAGGGCAAAGATGCTTTTCTTCATGGTGTCTCTCCTTTGCGGGGCCATTTTATATATTTTATTGTAGCACCGTTTCTTCCGAAACGCAAGGCAAAAGCCCCCGTTGGGGGGCCTTTCTGCAGCAGCTCTCTATCAATAGCACGGGTACATGGTCATGCCCACCAGGACGGTGATGACGCCCATGAGGAGGGCCGGGAGCCAGCCCATTTTGAGCAGGGCCTTTTGGTCGTAGCCGCCGGCGCCCATCATCATGGGGACCACGGAGGTGGCCATGGGGGTCATGACGGAGCACATGGAGCCGATATAGCACATCTCCATCAAGCCCCGGGGATCGCACTTCAAAGACATGGAGGTCAGGATCACCAGGGGGATCAATATCTTGCTGACGGCCCGGTTGTAAAGGAGGGAGGTCATAACAAAGGCCGCCAGGAAGAACACCGCGCCCAGCACGTAGCTATTTTGGACCCCGCCCAGGAGGCCCGCCACCGCGTCCCCCACCAGCTCCCCGGCGCCGGTGTTAGAAAAGGCGCTGCCCAGGGTGACCACGCCCACGTAGAGCATGATGATGTCCAGGCACATGCTGTTGATGGCCTCCCGCTCGGTGAGGACCCCCGTGAGCACCAAAAAGGCGGCGCCGCAGGCGGGGATGATCCAGGAGGGCAGGCCGAAGGACTGGAAGATGAGGCAAAGGATGACGCCGAAGAAGACCGCGTAGCCGATGACCTCCCGGACCGGGGACAGGGGCTCCCGCTGGGCCTTCTTCCGGGCCTCCACCATGCTGATGGGGACGATGGGCTGATCGGGGGCGAACCGGGGCGCGAAGAAGATGGCCCAGATGAGGACGAAAGCGGCCACGAAAACCTTGATGTTCATCTGGGTGAACATGGTGAACTGATAGTCCGTGATGCCGTACTCCAGAAGATACCCGTTGTCCTCGATAAAGGTGGCTGCGTAGGGGCCCACGGGCATGATGGTGAAGGAGGTTGCCACGGTGACGAGGCCGATGGAGTACATCATCTTCGACGGGCTCACCTTCATCTCCTCGCACATGGCGATGACCAGGGGGCACACCAGGGCGAACAGGGCCGTGATGCTGGGGATGAACTGGCCCAGGAGGAAGGTCACCAGCACGTAGCCCGCCAGGACCCTGGTGAAGGACCCTTTGGACACCCGGTAGACCAGCTTAGAGAGCTTCTCCACCATCTGCGTCCGGCTGAGGCCCGCCGCCACGATGAACATGGAGATCATGGTGATGACCGTGCTGCTGCCCATGTTGCCGAGGGCGGTCTTGGAGTCCACGCAGCCCGTGACCACCAGGATCAGCATGCCGATGATGGACGTGAGGGCCATGGGGATCCTGTGGAGGGAGAAGCTGACGATCATAAAGAGAAACACGGCCAGGGTGACGATCATTTGGGTATCCATGGTATTTTTCCTTTGCTCAGGCACATATGGGGGTGGGCCGCCGAAAAACGAGCTTTTTCGACAGGGCGGATAAAACGATGGGCCTGCCGAAAAGCGTGTCTCCCGGCAGGCCCAGGGATATGTGGGGTGTTGGATCAGGCGTCCTTCTCGAAGATCATTTTCATGATCTCAGCGTTGAGGACCAGGGCCTCGCCGTCGAAGGTCAACAGGAATATCTCCTCGTCGGCTGCGTTCAGCGACACCTTTCCGTCCTCCCGGATGGCCCAGGAAAGCTCGGTGGCGTCGCCGTCGGTGAGCAGGATGGCGGAACCGTCCTCGTTCAGCGTCAGGAACATCTCCATACCCATCATGGCAGCGGGGATCTCCATGCCCATGGCTTTCGCCCTGGTGAAGGTCCAACTGCCCGTCAGGTCTTCCGTCGTGGGCACCACGGTCTCGGGGTCCACCGGGTCCTCCGTGGGCTGGGCCGAAAGCAGCAGCTCTATCTCCGCCGCCGGGGCGAATTCAACGGTCTCATCTTCGTAGGCAAGGATGATATGGTCCCCCTCCCGGGTGTAGCCAATGGTCTCATCCTCGGCGGTCATGGTATCCTCCGTCCAGGTAATGTCCAAAACATCGTCATCCATCATTTGGATGCTTCCCGTGCCGTCCTCCCGGAGGATCAGGCAGAAGCCCCGGGGATCCAGGCCCATGGATGTAAAAGCGGGAATGAGGTCCATGGACTGATCGCCGCTGCTCATCCGATACCCGTAGTAGACGCTCTCGGCCGCCTCGGCTACGGGAGGCAGCTCACGAATGCTTTCCAGCGCGTCCCTGCCCAGGGGCAGCAGGTTCTCCCGTCCATCGGCGGCCGCTTCCGCGGTGGTGAAGGTGGCAAGGGCCCCCTCCAGCAGCGCCAAAGCCTCCGTGCGAGTGTCCTCATTGGACACGGACAGAGCCGCGTACAGACGACCGCCCGTATACCAGAGGACAGAATCCCCCTTGAGCACGGCCCCGTCCCGGGTCCACTCCGTGGCCATCCGGCGGCCCTTGGCGTCGCCGACGGCACAGTCGCTTCGATCGGTCTTCTCGCCGTCACCGGCGGCGCCTGCCTTCGCCCAAATAAGGCCCGCGTAGGCGTCCAAAGTGGGGGCGTTGGGCTCCTTCTCCAAAGCAAGGCTCAGGAAGGTGAATTGGATCATCTCCCGCTGGAGGGAGACCAGCAATCCGCCCTCGGTCTCCTCCACGATCCACCGGTCGGTGGGCAGCGTGACGCAAAGATCGAAGGCGGGGCTGACGATCATCATGGTCGCCTCCTCAAGCGCCGGGTCCTCTAAAGCCGCCGGGGCGAAGGAGACCCCCTCCCCCGTCTCGGTGGTCAGAACGGCCATTCCCTCTGCGAAAGTCAAATTGCTGAGATAGCTGCCGAACAGGATATAGCAGGAGCCGTCCGTCTGGCCTTCGAAAAAGGGCAGGTAGGAGCCCCAGAACACGGCTGTCTCCAGGCTGCCGTCCCAATAGAGGCCCCGGCCGTCGGCCGTCAGCGTCAGCCGCTTTCCGTCCTCGGCTTCATACGTTCCGGCAAAAGCCGTGCCGTTCATATCGCCCAATCCAAAGTCGTCCGAGGCGCCATAATAGCGAAGGACCCTGACCGCGTCGCCGTAGGTGAAGGTCAAGGTCTCGTCCTTTGCGGCGAAGGGGACGCGGGTGCGCTCGATCTCCAGGGAATCCTCGCTCCAGATAACGCCGTTGCAGTAGAGCAGATCGCCGATAACGCAGATCAGGACGCCTACGCCCTCCTCGTTGAGGTACATGACCTCCCCGGCGTCGGAAACGTACAGACCCGTCTGCAGTGCCTCTCCCTCGGCCACGGTCGGCACGGCGAACAGCAGCAACAGGGCTGCCAGCAAGATCGACAATACGCGCTTCATCCTTTTCCTCCCGTTCTCAAATTGGTTCCATTCGATACTATACATCCCGCCGCAGGGTTGTCAAGAGAAAACCCCGGCTTCGTTTGTTTTCCCTCTAAACCGGCTTTTTCAGCGGTATCCGGGCCTCCGGCGAGAGGCCGAAGCGGGCGGCATAGTCCATGGCCCGCCGAAGCTGCTCCGGCTCGGCCACGTCCTTAGGATCGTGAGCGTCTGAGCCCAGGACCGCCCGGCAGCCGACCTCCTTTACAATGAGCCAAAATAGATCGTTGGGGTAGCACCGGCCCTGCCGAAGACCCAATATGTTGATCTCCAAGGGCACGTCCGCCTCCCTGGCCTTCCTGCAGAGGCGGGTCATCTGCTGCCGGTACGTTTCCTCCGGCCCGGCGAAGTGGAACAGGTCCGGATGGGCCACGCAGGAGAATCGCCCCGTGCCCAGGCCCTCTGTCACCATGTCCACGTACTTCCCCAACGCCTCCTGGCTAAGCTGCATGCGGGGGTTGTAGAGGGCTTCGGCGCTGTCGTTGAAATGCTGGGCCAGCAGCAGATATTCCACAGGGTAGGGCTCGATGAGCTTCAGCATACTATCGAACAGATCCGGATAGTATTCCGCCTCGAAGCCCAAGTGGATCTCGATATCCTGCTTATACTCGTCCCGCAGGGCAAGGACGCTGTTCACATAGTCCTCCAGCTCCTTCAGGGGCACCCGGAAGTTGGATTCGTGTCCGTCGGGAAAGGGCATGGGCACGTGGTCCGAAAAGCCCAGCGTCTTGAGACCCCGGGCTATGGCTATCTCCACGTATTCCCGATCCTCTCCCACGGCGTGGCCGCAGCGGTACGTATGGGTGTGATAGTTGGCGATCATCTACGTGTTTCTTCCTTTATCTTCGCTTCCTTTATTATATCAAGCCGCGCCAAAAGCGCAAGACGAAGGGCGGCTCCGGCTCCATGGAAAAAAGTGTGCGAAATGGAAAAACCGGCCCTTGCAGGATGTGAAATATCATGGTATCATGTGGTATTCTTTGATATAGGAGGCAGCGTATGCAGCAGCTTTTGGTTCGTCCCGAGAACATGAAGAGGATCGATTCCCCTGAACTGGCCCAGGCGTATATCGACGAGCAGGTGGCCGCCATCCGGAAACAGGTAGGCGAGGGCAAGGTGCTGCTGGCTCTGTCCGGCGGCGTTGACTCCTCCGTAGTGGCGGCGCTGCTCATCAAGGCCATCGGGGATCGGCTGGTGGCCGTCCACGTGAACCACGGTCTTCTTCGCAAGGGCGAGCCGGAGCAGGTCATCGAGGTGTTCCGGAACCAGATGCACGCCAACCTTATCTACGTGGACGCGGTGGACCGGTTCCTGGACAAGCTGGCCGGCGTCAAGGACCCTGAGACCAAGCGGAAGATCATCGGCAAGGAGTTCATCGACGTGTTCGCCGAGGAAGCCCGGAAGCTGGAGGGCATCAAGTTCCTGGCCCAGGGCACCATTTGGCCCGACATTCTGGAGAGCGAGGCGGGCATCAAGGCCCATCACAACGCCGGCGGTCTCCCCGAGGATCTGAGCTTTGAGCTGGTGGAGCCCGTCCGCATCCTCTTCAAGGACGAGGTGCGCATGGTGGGCAAGACGCTGGGCCTGCCCGATCCCATGGTCTATCGGCAGCCCTTCCCCGGCCCGGGCCTGGGCGTGCGGTGCGTGGGCGCCATCACCCGGGATCGGCTGGAAGCGGTCCGGGAAAGCGACGCCATCCTGCGGGAGGAGTTCGCCGCGGCGGGCCTGCAGGGCAAGGTGTGGCAGTACTTCACCGTGGTCCCCGACATGAAGAGCACCGGCATCAAGAACGGCAAGCGGACCGACGACTGGATGGTCATCATCCGGGCGGTCAACTCCGTGGACGCCACCTCCGCCACCATCGAGGAGGTCCCCTACGCGCTGCTGCTCAAGATCCGGGACCGGATCTTCGCGGAGGTCAAGGGCGTGAACCGGGTCCTCTACGACCTTTCCAGCAAGCCCCTCGCCACCATCGAGTACGAGTAATACCACATGGCTTAAAAGTGCCTGGAAACCCCTGAAATCAAAGGGCTTTCAGGCACTTTATATTTCTTTGCAACACTTAGTGTGAAACTACGAAAGTTGACGCATAGTGAAGTCAGGATATCCGCCAGCTGCCGGAAGCTGCATACGGTGCAGGCCGGCTGACTCCGTCCATCAACCCTCTCCCCCTTTGCCGTCCAGGCCAAAGATCCGCTCCGCCAGCGCCAGGGTCTGCTCGATGGTCCGATTCTCGTCCCTGAGAAGCACGGGGAAGCCGGAATAGAGGAAGCGGTCGTACCGGGCCCGGGAGTTGATGCGCTCAAGGCCCCGGCGGTAGTTCTCCATGGCGGCGGCAGGGTCCGGCTCCTCCTGAATGAGCCGATACAGGAACTGCTTTTCCCGGTCCGGCCGCTCAAAGAAGCGATGTACGGAGATCTGCGGGTCCGCCAGCATTAAAAGCACATGACCGGGAGCAGCCACGGTCCTCAACGTCTCCGGGGCGATGTTGGTGTCCACGAACACGGGCTTGCCCTGACTGCAAATGCGGGGCAGCATCCTGAGCTCCAGCCTTTCGCACTCCTTGGAGACGCCGTCGAACCAGGCCTCGTATTCCTCCGGGGATCGGCGGATGAAGTCGTGCCAGTCCTCCAGGTCCCGGGTGTAGGTGAGGCAGGGGAACTCCGCCGGATCCAGCCGCTCCGGATAGGCGTCGTGGTAGTTCTCCTCACAAGCGATGCCGCCGTATCTCTCGGCCAGGAGTTTCACCACGGTGGACTTGCCGGCATAGGCCGTGCCGTTGATGAAATAGGCGTTGTCAAACACCATGGCGCACCCTCCTTTCCGGTCAGTCGTTTTCATTTTACCCTGCACAGGCAGGAAAAACAAGGGTCGAACGGCCCTTTGGTTCGATGGAACAGTTCTTGCCTAACGGGCGGAAACATGGTAACATAAATATATTATATAGGGCATGGTGTGAGATCGGCCTCTCCCCCGTCCCTTTGGACCTCTGTCCCCAGGAAAGGAGCCATCATGAATTTCGTCTATATCTCCCCCAACTTCCCCGATAATCACTGGAATTTCTGCCGTCGTCTCAGGGACAACGGCGTCACGGTGCTGGGCGTGGGCGACTGCCCCTACGATAATCTTAGCCAGGGGCTGAAGGGCTCCCTGAACGAATACTACAAGGTCTCCTCCCTGGAGAACTACGACGAGGTCTACCGGGCCGTGGCCTACTTCATCCATAAGTATGGCCGGATCGACTATCTGGAGTCCAACAACGAGTACTGGCTGGAGCGGGACGCCGCCCTTCGGCAGGACTTCCACATTACCTCAGGGTTCCAGCCGGAGGACATGCCCCCGGTGAAATGCAAGTCCCTGATGAAGGATCGGTATAGGCTGGCGGGCATCCCCGTGGCCCTCCATCACATGGTGGACGACAAGGCGGGCTGTCTACAATTCATCGAGCAGGTGGGATACCCCGTCATCGCCAAGCCTGACAACGGCGTGGGCGCCAACGACACCTTCCGCATCGAGAACGAGGCGGAGCTGGATGACTTCTTCCGCCGCAAGATCGACGCCCAGTACATCATGGAGGAGTTCATCGACGGGGACGTGGTCTCCTATGACGCCATCATCAACGGAAAGGGCGAACCCATCTTCGAGACCGGCAACATCACCCTTGGGAGCATCGTGGACATCGTGAACTACGCCAAGAGCTGCCCCTTCATGATCCGCAACCCCCTGCCCGACGC